>ULMJ01033270.1_pt1 | contig 27190 bp, 48 predicted proteins | sample 1951641 | NCBI WGS metagenome assembly ULMJ01 (sample SAMEA4835550, study PRJEB28245) | human gut metagenome | biome: gut microbiome; material: fecal sample | place: Denmark | collected 2008 | reverse complement strand
ACAGATAGGACAGGTTCTTTCTGCTATGCTTAACTGCTCCGTATGTTTCTTATCTGCAAAGTTATGTACTGCATAAGTTCTCTTGTCGGCATTGTAAAATTCCATATCCGGTACGGTATACTCATTTGCATCTTTGCATATCCGCCGGGTGCAAGTCTTTCTTCCGTCCAGAATTGCCCGAACCATTTCTGTATTGAATAAAATCGGTTTAATTGTCATCTGTTCCACCTGCCTTTACAATCTCGATTGCTTTGTTTATGCACTCTTCTATGCATTTTTCATATGGAGTGTTTTTATAGTAGCACATCTCTTCATTTCCATAGTCCTCCAACTGCTCTACAATCTTGTTCTGGTCGTATATCTTACTCTCTGCAAATGCCTTTTCCATCATCACTGCGGTTTCCAACTCAAAGTTACCGCAGCATGTACCCATATCCGCAATACATCGTTGGAAGAAATCTGCGAATCGGTCTGTGTTATAGTCCGCTTCAAATGCCTCTGGAATATCAATCAGTATTTTCATCGTTCGCCCTCCTGTTCCATGCTTCAATCAGCTTTTCTTCATTGTAATCTTCTTTCAACATCATCATTCTTCCACAATTCATGCATTTTACGTAAAATTCGCATAAGATAGCACTTTTTTCTTACATGATGGACACGGCTTAAGTTCTTCTCTCATTCTTCATCACTCCAATCAATGTGCTGTCCACAATTCTGGCAATAATAATATCTGTCGCAATCAACCTCGTAATGCTTACCGCAGCAAGGGCAAATCCATGTATCATATACAAGTTGTCCGTCCGAGAATCCGTCTCCCTCGTAATCCGGTTTCTTCGCCGTCTGCTTTTCCACAGCTTCACGGCATTCCTCCACCGTACCTATCTGGTGGTACTGCTGCACCTCTTCCAGTGCCTTGATTGCTGTTTTCACACTTGTAATGTGTTCAGCACCAGCACCCTGCATATAACATAATTCGCAATCATCGCAACTTTCATTACAACTTACAATTTTTGCTCTACGGCTTTCACATTCAAGATATGCATGTAATTTTTCTATTGCTTCATTCTCCGTCATGGCTACCCTCCTTAACTCCATTTAAAATCCTCACAAGGTCTCATTCTCCGCTGATTCTTACCCCTTTTATTGCATATTCCCCAACCACCGTAATGACAATCTTCGCAGGTAATCGGATATTGATTTAAATTTTCCTCAATACATTTCTTGCACTGGTAAGAATTTTGATTATACACATACCGACAATTACGATTCTTGCGTTTGCATGTCTCCATATTTCTCCTCCAACAGTTCCGGATTGTCAAATACGTTTCCGACAACCTCATAAATACAATCACTGCTTATACGTGGCTTTGATAATCCATACTCATTACTTGTCCGATAAAATCCAGCATAATTCTCATCCCAAAGTACAGTTCCGGTGCAATAGTTTTCTGGATGTGCATCATCATTGTAATGCTTAACAATATCATTCTCCCAAATCACCCTGCCGTTCTTATCCTTAAGACCTGTACACTGGCAGATGGTAGATTGATCGACCTCAACCTGTATTTTTTCAACAGGTGTCCCTAGGCTCAAATCTGCTCCTAATGGAATAATGAAATGGTGTGTGTGCCTACCATCAGTATGCGTCATACAAAAATAAAAACCTTCCACCCATTCCCCATTATCCTTGCGTTTTGCCTTGAATAAATATCTATCCTGCATCCTTATTCCTCGCTTTCTGCTTTCAACCACTGCTCCACCTCTGTCACAGAACACATTGCAACACCGCCCTCTATGGTCTTTGTGCTACCCTCATCATATGTTTCGATTGAACAAATGAAATCTAAAAGTTCCTCGTCCGTCATGCTCCTGATCCGGTCTGCGTTTGTCATTGGTGCGTAGAAATCACAGTTTCTTTCGATGTTTTCCTGCGGACAGTCGTTGATTTTTTCGCACCATGAGTACGCATCAAAACCATTATCCTTTGTTTCTAAATTCTTGCAATTATTACATTTCACCATCTTCCACCTACTTTTCTTGCAAAAATCTCTTGATGACATCAATATCTCTTTCCAGCACGCTTAAATGCTTTTTGTTCATTTTTTGATAGACAATCAATGGATTCTGTCTTCCTGCCTTTTTCGCTCTTAATACTTCCCATATACCTTTCGGTTCTTCAATCGTCCATCCGGTTTTGATAAGCCACTCGCGAAAAGCATCTAATTTGTTACTATGTAATGTGTGCCTATTTGCCATTCTCTACCTCACTTTCCCGGTACGTCTCCGGCAGTGGCATCCATTCCACAGGCAATGCTTGTAATACAATGTCAGTAGATGAATTTCTCCATACTTTACCATGAGGAGTATACCAAGCTATCACACAACCCTCCACATCGTCGAAGCATACCAGAACATCTTCCCTTTTCTCCGGCAGTCTCTCGCTTACCGGAATCCACACCGGCTGATTCTGCAAGGCGATGATTGCTAGCTGTAATGCATCACATCTTTTATCAGCATCAAGTGTGCAAAGGATATTTGCCGTATCACAACACTGACTATGGATATCGTTTAATAATTTGATAGCTTCTTCTCTCTTCATTTCGCACCTTCCATTTCTTTCAGCTTGGCTTCGGCTTCTTCTCTGTTTAGAAACAAACCATCGTCAAGTTGCCCTGTAATACTGCTTGATAAAAAACCGTTCTCTCCCTCACAATAAATTTCAATTCTAGGTTTTCTATAGGCTATATAAACGAATTGATTTACAATATGCTCACAAATTATATATTTTCTATTTTCATAAGATACTTCGTATAATGTATCTCCCACCTTGCACGGCAACCGCAGTAGCAATCCCTGCTCCTCGTCTTGTTCATATGCTGCCAACTTTGCAATAGCCATCCTACTCTGATGAGCACTCATTTCACATGGCTCAAATAGTCTTTCTTTATCCTTAAACCATACCATTTCTGAATCAGGTGTTTTTTGTGTCAGTCTCTCCATACTTGCTCCTTTCCGCAACCCTCTTCTTGCTCTCCATCACTGGATAGCTACAGTCATACGGTTTCGTGCGTCCAATTCTAATAGCATCAGCAACCGGATGTGTAGCCATGTAGAGTAAGTCACCGTTCTGGAAGTTTCCTGTTCCCTCTCTCATACAGTTACACTCCTTTTTCCGTATGTACTTGCGATTCCGTATACATTGCAAATTTCTCTGTAATATTTTTCATGTGCATGAATCTGATTATCTACACGGTCAAGTTCCGTCTCACACCACTTTGCAAAATATTCTGTGGACAATGGTGTCTCTGAAACATCGAATTTCTCTCTGTTTTCAATCACAAAGCGCACCATGTCAACCGGAATGTGGTTCAAATCCGCAAGAATCTGAATCTGTTTGTCCTTGTCCTCTGCTTTTTCATAGTTTTCCAACAGTTCATAACCTGTCATCTGCATTTATATCACCTCTTATCAAGTTTGATTTCTTTATCGTAGCAACTCTTCTTCGGATTTCCCTCTACTGGGGAAACCATCTTTTTAGGATCTGTAGTGTATGCTCCGTTTAGTTTCACACCTATTTTGCTTTTTTCATCAATATAGCATGACGGCTTGTAACGATCCGGTGGAATGTAGTTGTGAATGCGCCAGTGCTTCACCAACACGACACCGCTGTCGAAAGATAAAAGGAATCTGCTGTCTATCAGTATCTTCAAATCATCATCAGAAGCACCGCACATCCTTATGATTTTCCGTGGATTGTTCACAAATCCATCGTCATCAGTGTTCATGCAGATATGGAAATAAAGCATTTGAGCCGTAGCAGGAATATCCAAAAAAGCATCACTCTCAATTATTTTTGCGCTGAACATTCTTTTTTCTGCCATTTAGAACTCCTTACTCAAAAATAGGCTTCTCAATATAGATCCCGGTGTTTTCCACCAGTTCTCTCCACAAGTCCATGAAATCCTTTCCGTTGCACTTGTCTCCGGCTTTGTCCATGTGGTCAGAAAACTTATCCTTGAAATTCGTCAGCTTCTTCTTACTAAATCCATCTTCCATAAGAATTACCATTCCATATAGGATGTACCTTGTGGACAACTCATTGATAAGGTTGTTACATCTGACCTGTTCCTGGATGCATTTCTGCGCTACAACCGACTTGTAATGTGGATAATCAGCTTCGGTAAATTCCTTGTACTCAATCGTCCAGTCTGCAAAATCGTTAAGCCTGCTCTGTAACTCCGTATAAGGCTCATTCTCGTACTTTTCGTTGTACTCGGTGAATTTACCGCAGAAGTCAGAAAGTCTCGTCTGTGAGTACTTATAGTCTTTCCACAAGGTATAGCAGAACAACGTCAGTATTCCGGTGAATGGACTTCGCTCCGCAGACTGCTTCAAAAGTTCTGTCTGCCGCATGATTTTCAAAATTTCCTGCGGATTGTCATATCGTTTTGGCATTTTATGTATCACCTCCAAGTTCTGTGATTTTCAAGTTCTTTCAGTGGCACATCCGCAGCATTCATCTTCGTATTTCACCATTTTCTGAAAAACTCCTTTAATTTATTGCATACTTGCTGAAATCTATACTTAAACAAGTACTTTTTAAAAGATTCAGTTCCATATTGATCGCAAAGATACATAATTTGTTTTTGAGTAGAAAGAAATTCATAAAACTCCTTGTCAGTTTCTTCAACGTATTGTAAAAGTACTTCATAGTCTGTTTTATTCATTACTTTCACCGTCCTTTTCTCCATGCAAAAGTTCCATAAACTTCGCAAACTGTTTCTGTGAAACGGAATTGTTCTGCTTCTCAGGCTTCAATCCGATGACCAGATGCTTGTCGGCAATGTTCGCCAGTTCCCTTGCAAGGTTGATTTTGCCTTGCTGTATGCCTTGCGAATAAGTTTTAGGCTGTTTATATTGCCCTGTTACTTGTTTCCCTTTACCTTGGCTTCCTGCCGTGACGTTGTACATCTGAATACCACTATCAGAACATTTTTTAATATACTCGACTTCTTTTTCATCAAGTTCTGATATCCCACAGGTTAAAAAATGCAATGACCACCCATGCGGATTATCTTTGCTCTTGAAGCCATGTTTTTTAAGGCTCAATGCTATATGGTCGTATTCCGCAAGGTGAGAAGATGTGCGCTCTAAAAGTCTGACAGCTTGCCCACAATACCCTCTTCTGATTCCTGCTTCGTCCACTCTGTAAAACAAATAGATTCCGCTAACATTCGATATTTCGGGGCATATCTGTTTTATTTTTTTCTCACGTTCTGCTTTCATAGCATAGATTTTCTTCCAATCAGCCAACCGAATCACCGCCTTTCAAATGGAATCAAATATCCGTCCGGCAAGGCATTTATAATATTTCTCAATGCCCCATATCCTGTTTTTTGCATATTGACTAAAGCATTGCTTTGACAGGTATTCAGTTCGGATATGTTAGAATCAATGCTCTGCATTATTTCACTTCTTAATTGCGGTGTAAGTGGTCTATAAAATGTGTCAGCCATTCGCACCACCATTTCTGTACTTTTCCAGTTCTGCAATCATGGTCTCTCTGCCAATATCTGCGCTCTCATACCACTCTACCGCATGAAAAACACCGTTAAGATTCTCGCTCAAAACCTCAATTCTGATACTTGCCGACCGGATATACTCAATCAACCGCTGTGTATCTCGTGCTATGTCCTCGTAACCGTACAACTGTAAGTGTTGCACCATAATTTCAAGGTTGGAGATACTTGACGGCTCCATTAGCTCATTGACATCCTTGTAGCACAAATAACCAAAACTTCCACCACTCAAAACGGGCACTCCTTTCCATTCTGTAAAATCCATTCCTTGCCTGCTGCCGCATAGTCTACATTCGCCAATGGATCAATCTTTTTTACCTCTGTGACACATTCTTTGGCATCAGAATTATCACGGCTTAAATGGCACAATATGACGTTCTGCAAGGCATCTGATTTGTTCGCAAGAACAAATTCCTTTACTGTTTCCAGTTCCATATGACCACGGTACACATGGGATTTCTTAGCATCGTTGGAATCCTCTGTAATGTACTTCTTCTGATAGTTACATGAAATAAGGATGTGGTTTAATTCATGGAACCGCCACTTAACAAATTCCGTGTCAGTTACATAAAGCAATTTCCCCATTTCCGGGTGAGTAATCAGGAATCCATAACAAGGGCATTCTGAACCATCAGCGTTGGTATGTGTCCACTTACCATCCAGTGTAGTAAGATCAAATGCCATTATTTTTCCACCAGTAAAGCATATTTCCATAGGTTCTAAACTCTCATATGGCTTAAATACTGGTATTCCCATGTGTTTAAGGTCTGATACGGATAATGAGTGGTCTTTGTGCGTATGGGTGCATATCGCACCCACAACACACTTAATATCCCAGTTAAGACCACGTTTTATGTCCATGATAGGGAGTCCTGCATCCAGTAAAAGTGTTTCACTGTTATCTGCCGTTAGAAGATAGCAGTTACCTGAAGAACCGGATCCTAAACATTTTAGCTTCATGTTTCTACCTCAATTTCGTCATCTTTTGGAAACTGAAATATGCAGTTATTTACATATTCAACTTTTGATGGCTCATTGTTCATGGTTTGAACTATAATTCCACTATTTTTCAATTTTTCAAACTGTTTTACCACATCTTCTGTAATTTCAACATTTTGAAAAAGAATCGGCATACCAACGTATGCTTTTCTAAGCATTTCCATAGCTTTCTTCGATTTTTCTTCTTTGGAATATGTAGCTACAACGCCATGCGCAATTTCTGAGGGTCTGGCAATGGTATCTCTTATCGCAACAATGGAATTATCTTTTGTAATTCCAAAGCAAAAATTTTCATATGGAATATCAGTTCTACCGTCCTGTGAAATAATTCTCATGGTGTCCTCCCTACTTAAAGCAATCCGGTGTCTCTGCGCTGGAAATGTCAGTCTCTGCGGTCTGCGGTACTTCCTCAAATGTTGCGTCAGGAAACTCGATAGTGTTTGCATTTGCCTGTACCTCTTCTGCCACAACTTTTTCCACATCAAGTTTCACATCGGAAACATCAGGAAATTCTTCCTGCGCATACAAACCTTGGAATTTATCCGGAAAAGCTTCTCTTAATGCCTGTACAACAGCAACTTTTCTTATCATTGTTGCAGGCTTTTTAGACCATTGACCGTTGATTGTTCCATCTTTTTTTCTTCCAACATATTCATCGAAAGATACTGACTGGTACTCCGGTGTCTCTCTTCCTTTGATAAACACTTTAGCCCAACCTCCTACAATAGATTCGTCCTTAAGGACAAAAGAACCTTCTCTTTCTTCAACGGAGCCATCTTTCTTCTGAACAATAATTCCTGCTTTTTTTCCTGCATAATTCGGATTTGCATCGGCTCTTTTTGTAAAAACATCTTTTCCGGTAACAATAGTAGCAGGATCATTGTTTCCAAACTTAATGAGGTATGCTTCTTTCAAAAAAGGATTAAGATGCTGATATCTGCAAAGAGACATAAACATCATTACTTCCTGATCCGATACGTTTCCACCACCGCTTACAAGGTACTTTCTTACCGTTGTTGGGGAAATTTTTACAATTTCCCCATTTGATTCGTATTCCACAATTCCTGTGTTTTCCTGTTTCTTTTCGTCTGCCATGTTTCTACCTACCTTTCTACCTTTTTGATGCCGTCAATGTTAATGATGAATACCTGGGTTGTATTGGGATTCTGAATCAGTGCAAGCGTTTTCCACTTATCGTCACCGTGTTGCGCAATGTTCAAAACCTTTGCAACCATCCCGTCTTCAACAGAAACTCCCTTAACAAAATTTTGCCTATAACTTCCAAGTCCACTCCATGTATCGTACGCTGAATAACAACCACCGCTTCGTGTTACCTCTACCATGTCACCGACATGGATTTCGCTGTCATTCTGTTCCTGCACTTTCTCTTCCGGTTTGTAGTTTTCAAGGACAACGTACTCGCTGTGCCATGTGTGACACATTTTAACAGAGTTTTCAACCTCACATGTTGCATCCTTAACACCAATTACTATGAAAATCTCTCCGTTTTCATATGGTATAAGAAAAGGTTTCGCATCCACAATTTTGATGTACTCACCGACTTTAGCTTTTCTCTTCACCTCCCGTACACCGTTATCAGGCTTCACATCCTCGCCCATCAGCCGATTGAAAGCCAACTTTGCACCAGTACGGAAATCAAATTCATCAGCCGGATTGCAGTTAGCTTCTGCTTTCTCGCCAGTGGACTTGTCCAGTGCAACTACTTTGTTGTCCTTGCGGTAGATGACAATGGTTTCCTGTTTTGCTTTTCTTACCAAATCAAAACATTTTTCTTCAACCGTAAATACTTCCCCAACACTGCATGACCCTTTTATGATTTTTATTTCCATCGTATAGTCTCTTAATTCTGTAACAATGGCTTCTCTTACAACAGATGTAGTAGTTATGGTATAATTTTCATCTGCTTTTTTGTTTGGTTTAACCACATCTCCAACCTTAAATTTACGTTTTACCATCTTACAGTCCCCACTTTCTGTCAAAATCTTCCATTGACTTTTGTATATTCCTATGTGCTTTTACATTAACCACAACAGCAGAAATCACCATGATTGCATATACAACAAATGCTAAAATCTCCGGCAGTAGTACAAGCCACCATGACCAACTAATCACTCCAAGTAACTTCAGAACAATGAAAACGATCGTTAAAACCTCTGTAAATCCCATGCTATTTCCCTCGCTTCCTAAATCTCATTGAATGCCTGCACAGCAAACAACTCATTAGCAGTTTCCTTGTAAACCTTGCCATCGACACGGACAACGTAAATTCCATTCTCAAAAGAAAGGCTTTTATCAAAAGTTCCAACCTTGGGAATAAAAACTCTCTGCATCTTCAAAAAATTAGATTTTCTCATATTATTCTTCCTCGCTTTCCGGCTCATTCATAAAGCCACTTGTAACTCCCTGATGCACTGTCACATCAGCCTTGTAAATTTCCTTGATGCTTCTAGGCATCACATGATATGTCACATCTGTATCAGCAATCTTGCCTTTGAATTTCAATGCTCCACGGTCTGAAAGTCCCAGGTACACACCCACGCAACACTTGTCATCAAAATTGAATATCACGGTGTCACCGGCATTGATTGTTTCTCCTCTTGTTGTCAAAACGGAAATGACTGTCTCTTTCTTAATCTGCATTCTCTTCATTCCTTTCAAACTCTTTCAATTGCTCCGCCAACTTCTTACATTCATCAGCAACATATTCTTCTGAACGAACGACATCGACACCAACAGGAAATTTACTTTCTATCATTTTTTGCATCTGATAAATTTCTTTACGGCTTGGGAATTTCTGTATTGCATAATCCAAATCCGCCTTATCTCCAGCGTGACCGCAATCGAACCCAAACCACCATAAATCACTTTTGATAGGATAATTTGAATTTGTTCCACCACCTGAATATGAAATACCTCCGTGACACTGGAAATATGCTTCAATTCGAATTCTTTCATCTTCATCAATATAAGCACCAAGCAAAGGGAAAATGCCACTTACTTCTCTGCCCCAAATATCTGATTTTTTAATTTCAAGATGGTAATCATAATTTTTTCCGTATAACGTATGATTCTTTGGAATGCCAACATATCCGCACCTGTGAGCCATATTTCCAAATATCACAACGCATTTATACCCTACGTGTTCAAACTCACGCTCGACAATGTAGCGTTTTTCTGCTTCATTACTCATTCTTCACTTCCTCCACTTTCAAACTCGCATCATCACTTCTGCGGAACATAATCAGCTGACTGTCAACATCAGGAATCTTCCAAGGGTCAAGACTCTCGGTATCGTCAACCATAATAGGCAATTCCACACCACACCGCTTCTGAAACGCATTGCAAATGTCAATCTCCGTCAGAATCCTTGCTCCGTGGTTCATGTTACGGCTGTAAGGCTCTCCACGGTATGTAAAGTCACAGCATTCTTCCGTGTCACCATTCACAAGAGGTCTGAACATACGAACTGTGCAGAAAGAAAGATACTTGTTCACATCAGCTTCCAACAGTTCGTTCTTCTTCCGGCTGAATTTCTTTAACAGGTCAAGTTGTGCCTGAACATCTGTAATCTTCTGTGCAATATCTCTTCTCTCCTGTTCCAGTTCTGTGATACGCTTATCCACACTCTCGTTAATGCTTACACTTGCCAAAGACTTATCAACCGCAGAAATATCATTTCGAATCTGCTCTTCATCACCTTTTAACTGGATTCTGAGAAGATTCATGGCAGTGAATTTGTTCATGGCAGCTTCTTTCTCTGCAATCTGTGACTGGATAGCTTTGTATTCTTCTGTGTTGGAAATATCCACGCTTGCCGGAATGGAATTTAAGGCATTATCAGCAATGGCAATCTCTTTTTCCAACCGCTCCACTTCATCCTCGGTCTTTTTCAGTTCCTCACGCTTATGTTCCAGTTCTGCCTGATCCGCTTTGATATGGTCAGCACAGGAAGAACCCTCTTTGGTAATCAGTTCCAGTTCATGTGCCTTGCGTGCATCAAACTCCGTTCTTAACTGCTCTTTCTTCTCTTCCGGGTATTCCTGTCCGCAATAAGAACAGATCAAAGAGTTTTCATCAAATTTAAGGCTTTTATTCAAATCCCAACTCTTCTTCAATTCCTGTCTCTTCTGCTCATACTGTGCTATACGCTTTTCCAGTTCCGTGATCTCTTCACGAATGGTATCTGCCTTAAGCAACTCTTTCTGATGCTCATTCTGAATCTGATTCAGTGTTGTGCGCTTATCTCTTCTGTCCGCATCCAGTTTTTCATTTGCTTTCTGCTGTAATGCACTCAACTGACCTTTTAACTCAATAATTCCATCAGAAAGCTTATCGTAGGACTTCATACTGTTCTGCGTATCTGTCTGCTGCTTAATGTTCTCTGACAGCTTATCCAGTAAAGCTTTCTTTTTCAGTTCCAGATCCGCAAGGTCAATATCTACTCTCTGACGGCTTACCTCGTCAATTCGGCTTGGAATTTCATCTAACAAGTCCTGCAAGCCCTTGGTTCCGTTTCTTCCCCTTGTGCCATACAACTGCGTATTGCAACGCTTTTTCAGTTCATCAACAGTGCCATCCTGCAGAACAGTCCTTAATGCTTCAAACTCCGGAAACTGATTGCAAATGTCATCATTACTGTGCTGACCAAACATATCAGTAAGAATTGCTCTCTGATCCGTGCCACCTTTCAGCAGAAGTGTCATGGCATTGATGCAAAGTGAAAACTTTTCTTTTCCGCATACACTCTCTTCCAAAAACGCTTCAAAATCTGCTGCCTTTTTTGGAATATCATTCACATAGTAATCCGTGACATTTCCGGTAAACTCTCCTTTCTTATTGAAGTTCTGACGGCATACTTTTTTCAGAACCTTGTCTGTACCGCCAATCTCCACGGTAACTTCTTCGGTAATATCTCCGTCAATGTCATTGCCGTCCTTATCGTGTGGTCTGATTCCGGTGATTTCTCTGCCGTTCTCGTCACGACATCCAAAAATATACTGAATTGCTTTTTTGATTGTGGACTTACCGGTTTCATTCACCCCGGAAACCTCTGTCCGGTCGTATAAATCGGTGTCCACTACGTTAGAACCATAGAATTTGCAGAAATTCTGCAAAAATATGTGCTTAATCCTCATTTTTCCTATCCTCCCAAAGATATAAATACAGTGAATTAACAAACATATAGATTGAGACCGGCTTGTCTGTCTCGTTGATTTTCTTGTATAAATCTGTGCTTGGGTTCATCTTATCTACAACCCACTTGATCGCCTGATACACGCTTTTTTCATTTGTGCTGTGTTCCTCTCCGATAATCCGGTAGATTTCAGAAAGTCTTCTGTTCCGGTTCTCAAACATCAGCGTTTCAACCTCGATGATGTACTGGAATCCCGGCAAGTACTGTTTCAGCCCCAGTTCTACCAAGATTTTTCTTATCTTCCTTTCCATTTCCTCACTCCTCCGGCTTTCAGTCTTCTGTTACGTGGATCATGTCGTCCTCTTCGCTGATATACAAGATTCCTGCATCTAACAGTCTTGCAATCAGAATCTCATTCGCACGGACGATGGGGATAATCTGTCGCTTCTGCATAAAAATACTCCTTTCTTAACCATTTTTTCTTCCCGGTATTGCGGTTTACAATTCTGTAATAGAATGCTGTTTCACGGTCAATTTCCCACTCTTTCGGACTGTAAAATATCTTTCCGATGCACCCTTTGACGGTAAACCGCTTTTTGGCACTCATACGGTGTCCTCCGCAAGTTTTCCTTGAATCCACCATACTACATCATCAAAGTTGTTAGCCGAAAAAGAAGTAGCACCATTAGTCCATGTAAATATTTTCCCATTTTTGAATCTTGCAAAATATCTAGGACGCCAATATGCACTGTCGGAATCTCTTACGTACACTTTCGTGTCCACAGGAACTTTTGACCAGTCAACAGGCGGTTCAACATATTCCTGCTCTGACCATTCTTTGAACCTTTCCCTGCATCTGCTTTTATCACTCCATGCGCAATCGGAACAAAGTATTACATTGCAATCACATAACTTTCCTTCTTTGTCCACAGCTATCTCTATACTATCAAGTGCCATGTCAATAATCTGTTCCGCATACTTCTCTCTGTTCGTCATTTTCCATTCATCCTTTCCAGTTCTGCGCTCCTGGTTAATATCCAGTCTGCGTAATCACTTAATTCTGTCTTTGTAGCTGCGTTCTTCTCTCCGTGGTAAACCATGAGGACAATTCCTACATCACAGTACTTTTCAAACAATTCCGACAAGTAGTCGGCTCCCACATGGATATTACCGTCCACGGAGTAAATATCCGTCACTCCCAAACGTTCCATGCGGTCTTTATGCCATCTGTCAGAAATCTGCATCAGACCTTTGCAACCGCCACTTTCCACATCCGGTCTGCCGGAAGATTCTTTCTCGATCATTGCCATGAGCAGTTCCGGGCAGATGCCGTATTCCTCACCGTACTTTACACACGTTTCCTGTGCTTCCTCGGAGATAAAACTGCCGGATGGCTGTGCCGTGGATGTAAATGTGATGGAGAGTGCTATTATAATAGGAATAAACAGCTTCAATGTTGTTCTCATATCACTACTTACCTTTCTGTTAAAATTCTTCCATCTTGGAAGGCATACAGACTTTTTACTTTGAAAAATTCTGATTCTTCTAATTCCAAATCATTACAGTATACATAGTGTGCTCCGGTTTTTTCATCGTTTTCTCCAAAAACATCATCTGTATAATACAAAACCATTGAAGAAAATTCTTTTATGTCATTTTCCGTAACAGGTCTGAGAAGAAGCTTTGATTCTTCCTCTTCATTTGCATGGTCAATGATTGCAATGTGTTGTCCATCTAAACAATCATCCCTTAAGTAAACAGCAACATTTCGTTCATTGCTTTCAAACCATACAACGACTTCTGCATCGTCAGCGTTGGAATTTACATCCGAAACAGTAAGCCCTACCAAATCCCTTAAATCACTACCATGAAGTACTTTGTTGCCATATTTAAGTCCTCTATCGTAATTTGCTTTTCTTACGTTATTCACTTAAATGTCTCCTTTCATCTAAACACTTCTCTGTGTTTCTATTTTTCTTCTAATTGCATCAATACCTTTTTGATAAACAAGTGTTTTTATAGATATATGTTCCTCCCCATTCTTGGTGTATTTCTGCTCTATTACACGAAACCATCCGCAATCAATGTATTTCTGATATGGCACATTCCATCTATCCAGGATTGCATTATCACGAAGAAATTCAAATAGGTTGTTACGTCCGAGCCCTTTGATTCCCAATACCTTTGAAACCTCATTCATGGAAATTGCAGTCTTGCTGTCTGCAACTGCATCAAAGAAATCTGCTTTCGGTCGCATTTCTTCGATTTGCTTATCTTTCTGCGAAATAATGTTCTGTGCTACGATAAGTGCATTCGCTACAATCTGCTCTGGGGTCAAATTCTCTTGGTTTGCTATGTATCCACCATTCTTTCTGATGGACGGGATCACTTCATCCACAACCCACGATTCAAATTTCTCCGCTGATGGCAACTTCGATCTCATAATAAGGCGGTAAACGTCACCCTCATTTATGTATGACAACTCTTGTTTACCACCAGATGTAGGGGTGTCACGTTTCGTTACTCCCTTACAGTGGTCTATGACTGCCTTTCTTGGGTTTGCATATCCAAGTGCTGTTGCAACATCAGAAGCCACAAAGTAAGGCTTACCGTTGATTTCTGCTGTTCTGATTGTTCCAAATTCTTCATTATTAAAAATTTGTAATTCGTTCATTGTTCTCCTTTCTGTGGTATAATGTTCTAAAAAACTGGAGGTTTCATATGCTTCTCAAAATCGAAAGAAAAGTACTTAGGAAAACTGTAAAATCTTCTGAATGTTCCATTTCATTGTCTGAAATAGGGAATTACAATGGTGAATATGTTTACCAAGCATTTTTGTCCTTAAAGGAAAAGGGATATTTCACCATAGTTAGTTCATCCATAAATCGTGAAATGTTCAAATTTACTTTGTCTTCAAAAGGAAGATTCTACAAAGAACATTTGTTTCTCTCATTTTTAAGAAATATAATCATACCTTTTGTTGTGTCTTTAATAACTGCAACTGCCACATACCACTTAGAAAAAGTAGCAGATAGCTATTCCGACAGCCGCCCCAGCCAATGCACTTATGAGTTGAACCAATGCAGTGATCCAAGGTTCTAATTTGTCAAGAAGATCTCTCTTCTGGCGGTAAGTCCATTTTTTCATTCATGTTCTCCTTTCATTGCATGAGAAACTGCATTACAAATGGTCGTATGCTGTTTCTCTTCATCATTCATGGACTTCTCAATTCTTTTCAGAGTACCGTCAATGCTCTTTAAGGTTTTGAGAAGTTCTCTCTCAAATTGGCTTTGCATTTTCTTCCTCCTGCTTCTTAACAGATTCCTCTGCCATCTTCTCTGTCTTGCCGAGAATATATCCCTTGTCGAAATCGGACATATTCGGAATGGCTCTCTTTAACTTCTCAACGATTTTTTTCTCTTTTTCACTCATTCAATTCACTTCCTTTTTGTGATATACTCTCCTTATTCTGATATAAGGAGGTGAAATAATTTGGATTCCAAAGAATATGCATCCGCTTACGCTATTGCTAAAATCTGTGGATATACCGGAAATTTTGATGATTTTAAGAACCTGTACGACCAATACTATTCAGAAATCATCATGTCTTTACCGGATCCAGTTTTAGACAAGGTAGAAGCCATCCCGAATCCATTTCGGATGAAGCGTTAATTTTTGATTGCTTTTAACGCTTCGGTGAGAGAATTGAGTATTTTACATTCGCTTTGTATTAGCTCAATTTTCTCGCCATCTGCCACATTGTTGGCAATTCCTAAAGCTATTAGCTCAACAAATTCTTGTAATGTTCTATGTGATTTGTCTTCTACCATGCAATACGGTTTTTTCATTATTTCATTCTCCTTCCTTTCTTAATGTGATATAAACTATCACAATATGATAGTTTTAACGTAAAAAAACTTCTATTTTCTCATTGTCGGTCATTCCAAGAAAGTTTCCAAGATCTTCACATTCAATAACAGTAAATGCAACCCTGCCGTTAATCTTTGAATTGAAGGCGGCTACACTCTTTCCGATTGCATTAGCGCACTGATTGTAATTCTTGTCACGCTCTCTGATAATGCCTTTAAGTTTTTGTGTATTCATTCAATACCTCCTTTCTTTCACTCCATGATATGATAATATCACGTCATGATAGTTTTGTCAATCACGGTGTGAAAGTTTTTCTTAAAAAATATTTACAAATCTTTCATGTCGTGATAGAATTATAATGTCATTAAAGTTACGGCAAGAAAGGTGGTGAAAATATGGGTAGCCAATTTTGTGACAGAGTAGCAAACAATATAAAGAAGTATCGAAAAGAAAAAGATATGACTATTAAAGATGTTGCATATCGTGTCGGTATTACAGAAGCAACAATGCAAAAGTACGAAGCAGGAAATATTAAAAAGATTGACATAGAAATGCTTAAGAAAATTGCAGATGCTTTATGTGTTCGCCCCGAGAACCTTACTGAATGGGATAAGGGAGAATACAAAAAACAGCACGAAGAAAATCAAGGAGAACGTTATGCGCATCTCATAAGGAAGTACAACCAACTGTCTGACGGACATAAGCAAGCTGTACTTTCCTTAATTGATAGCCTTATCGAATGTCAGGAATCAAGTAAGATAAACTCCTAGAATGAAATCTTTGATTTCTTGACACTCACAAACTGGGAGGACTTCAAGTATTGAATTTATTTCAATCAGAAGTTCTCCTTTTTCTTTTTCCTTTTGATTTCTTTCCCCCATAGTACACCCCCTTAATCTTTCCGCACTTGGTAGCGATACACCTTATTATAGAACATATGTTCTTAACAATCAATATATTTGACTCACGTTTTTTATTGTTGTAAAATATCAACAAAAGAGGACGGTGAAAACGCCAATAAACACCGCCCTCGCCAGAACTTGAAGTCCCTTGAAACAAGGGATGTTACAAGTGTATCATGTGAAAGGGGGATAAAAAACATGATGAAAAAAGACCGAATCAAAGAAATTTCGACACATTTATCAGTCAACCGTACTAATTATATGTTAAGTTTTCGTGGAAATCTCCATGAATTTCTAAATGAACCGGACATGACGGTTTACAAGCTTGCTGATGAAGCTAATTTGCCTTATTCTACGCTTAATTCACTACTATACGGTAATTCTAACAACACGAAGCTATCGACCGCTGTTGCGCTTGCCAGAGCCTTTGGAATCAGTGTAGACGAACTGGTAGGTTGCGGAACTATGGAAGATAAGATGTTGGAATCTGTCAAGATATGCCGCAGTCTGCCGGAACACTCTCTTTACCTTATCCGTTACTTCATACGTCACCAAGCTAAAATCTATTCCAGTCTTGAAAAATCACACAAGTATATTTCTGTCCTCAAACCGCAACTTGTGAATGGAATTATAGCCACCACAAACGCTGTAGAACCTATTTGCATAGACAATTTACCGGAAGATATAAAATCCAAGACTTATATCGGTTTGAAAATTCCCTGTGACTACTATATGCCGTTTTATCTTCCAGGGGAAATTATTCTCCTTGCAGCGGATCGTGAACCGCAAGACGGTGAACGATGTATTGTGACCAGTAATGGTGGGATATATATTGTCGTTAGAACACATATAATTGAAGACGGTGTAAGAAAATGGAGATATGTTCCGCTTATGTCTCCGAACAGCATACTCCCGGAAAATCTTATTGATGACATGATAGGATATGTGGTTGGTTTCGTCAACAATGACGGTGACTGGGGAATCAGATAAATAGATTAAGAGCATGGCTTTTACACCATGCTCTTTTTTGTTGTTATTTCGCAAATATTTTTTATGACTGCTTCTGTAAATGGCAAGTTTACACTGGAAGATATATGCATAAGAATACTGGCACAAAAGTAGGTGTTCCATCCTTGGAATATACCTCGATATTACCATTTTTTTCGTGTAAAAAAGGATTACGTATAAGATAATTACAATATTCATTATTGTTTGTCCAAGATATTTGCCAAAACGAGAAAAAGAATCTATAACCTTCTTTCTCCGGGACTGTATATTGAGCATAATATTCTTCTGGAAATTGAGGATTTTGTCTCCAAATAGAATTTCCGGCAGTCCCACACAAATGAGAATATAATAAATAAAAGTTACCTAACTTGCTATTTACATCACTTAATCCCCCAGTGATAGTACCGTCACCAATAGTCGAAATATCGGTAGTTCCGATAAGGCCTATAAGTGATTTAAGGTTTTTTACAGACAGTTTAATTTTTCCCAAAATAGATGATAACTTTTCTCCTGTCGTTAATTCATCTAAAGTTGTTGCTTCTTCAAACACCGCAGTCAAATTACTACCGTCACCAGTTTTGGTCAAATAGTTTGTCAAATACGTTTTAGGAATTGCATCTATTTTTTTATCAACGCTTGTTTTGTCATAATAATTTGTCAAATCAGAAACTTTTTTTGTAATGTATCCTACATCATTTTCTAATTCGCTAACTTTTGTAGGTATACCTCCTGTTTGCTGTTTTGCCTGCTCCATATAATACTTTGCGTTATCTGTATCTTCTCCTTCTCTTGTTCCGGTTCCACCTATGGCATAAGATTCAGCCAATACAGATTTTGCATTTGCGGATTGCGCATAAGCAGATGCATTTGCGGATTCTACTCTAATATCTGCTAAATAATTAGGCTGTAGCATAGCATCTGTTACTGATCCTGTTTTGATTGAAAAAGAATAAGTCTTATTCTTTCCAGTACCAGTCACGGATACAGCTATGGTTGCAGAATCTTCAAATGTCAACACCGGAAGCATAGAACCAATATCAGCTGTAAACTGTGTTCCATCTTCTGTAGTCATGGTAATGATTCCGTCATCAGACATGGAAAAGCCAACAGGTATTTTTTCAATGTTAAGGTCAAAAATAATTTTTTCACCGTTGTATTTTGTAATAGTAATAACACCGGTTGTTTCGTCCATAGTCCAGTCTGCAATATTTCCGTTTATTGCAGACTTGTCTACTTTTAAGGCATCCTGTGATATGATACGGTTGTCCAACGCATCAATAGCAGAATCCATCTGATTAAGATTGTATGCATCTAAATCCGTGTTTTCACTTGGATAATCTTCCCAGTTAATTCTGGTATAAACCTTATTCAACGCCATCTGCAGATACCTCGCTTTCCTCTTTCATAATCTGCATATCTGATAACTGTTTAGTCTCCGAATACACTTCATACAGTACAAGCCTTTTCACCTCGATAGGCAACGGTGTTTGATTTAATACTGTCGCAATGTTGCTTTTCAATTTATAAATCTCAAAGTTTGCTGCCATATCAATTCTCCCTTACATAGATTTCTTTTCCTTGCTCTTCTGCATATGCATACAGATTTTTGCACAGTTCAGATACCTCATATCCGCTCTGTGCAACCACTGTATCCGACATGTCAATAAGTTGCTTCATAAACTCTTCAAAACCATCGCCATCTTCCGTGCTAAACAATGTGGCATTTATTTCCGTAAACGTGGAAATTCCAATGGTAAAAGCTATATATTGCTGAATTTCTTGCCTTTCTTCCATTACTTCTTTCATTGTTTTTCCAATAATCGTTTGAAGAATAAATATTTTTTTTACCATAATAAATCTCCTACGTCATAAGTGTGACAATTCCAGATGTTGCAGTGAGCAAACCTCCAAGTGATGAAACTCCTGTAATAAAATTAACATTATGTCCAGGATAATCAGCAACATTGGCTGTTTGTGTTACCAAAGATACATCTGATACGGTTCCATTTATATAATTTTTTGTGACACTTAATGTGGCACTTGTCAGTACTGTCTTACTGCCTAATATTTGAGAAGTTGTTGATATGTTTTTTACATATTGTGAATCATATGTTGCTCCATTTCCTACCACTAAAATTCCGCTTACACTTACCATTGAAGCATCAATAGTAAGATATTGTCCCAATCCTTTTATAGATCCTGTGCTTTGCAATAGTTCGTTATAAAATTTAATTTCACCTGATGATACTTCTGTGTAACTTCCGTCTTCCCCTATAGACTTAAAACTACCAGTCATTACTGCGTTTTTAGCTGTTATAGTTCCATCTGCTGATATGCTACAGTTATCTGCTTCCAATACAAAACGGTTTCCAGAAATACTTACCTGTCCACTTTCAACACTTAACTGAGAACTGACATCACCTTTTGATACTTTTAATTTGATTTGGTCTGCCTGCAAAGATATTGCCGCTGCCAATTCTACTTCTGTATCTGTTGCCCTTTTCGCTTCTGCTTCAATTTTTCCTGCATTTTGCGTAATTTTCGTATCCAATCCGCTCTCTACATCCTTGATCTCAGACCGGGTCTCTTCAACATTACGCTCCAACTCATTAGTCTTGCCGCGGAGTTGAATTATACTTTTGTTAATTCCATTTACCTGTTCACTGTATTTTGGTGCTTTTCCGGTGGCAGATATGGTGTCTATCGGTTGTTGGATTCCTTTGTATGTTCTGCTCAACACATAGCTTTCTATGATTTCTTTAGCCGTATATACATTGACTGCTTCTCCAAGGCTCAAACAAGGATTTCCTATTTTTTCACAGTTATAAGGTCTATATTTTACAACTTTAATAACCTCATACAGATTTCTTGCAACCGTTTCTAGGGCATCTGCACCCATTCCATAAACAAGGAAATTATCTTGCAAAATATAACTGTTGTCGTTCTCGGTAATCTCTGTATCCGGGTAAACTGCACCAATATCATTTTCTGATTGTCTTATCTGCACTTTTGTAACTTTTTGGCAGACAAAATCTTCATATTTAACTGATTTGTATTTTCCACCAGTAACCTTTTCTTTTTCAGAACCTTTTCTAGGGTATAATCCTTTCTGTGGATATAATCCTTTTTGTGGATATAATCCTTTTTGTGGATATAATCCGGATATTATTGCTTTAAGGAAAACATATTCAAATTTTCCATCATGGTTAATGTGACCAAAGCATCCATTTATTGAGCAGATTGCTTCCATGACCGTCTGTCCAGAAAGTTCACTTGGCTTTATGGTTTCTGTCACTTCCATGCTGTCATTAGGTAATGTGGCTGCTACTTGCTCAACACCAAAATATGAAAAAAAACTGTCTCTGAACTGCTTTAAAGTCAGAGGAAACTTCAATCCGTTATACCAGGAAGATACTTCTGATTCTCCAATATCGTATATAACGTCATATGCCGTCACATTCCTGTAACGCTTATCATCTGTTGGTTTATCGGAAATGACACGGTATTTGCCGAAAATAAACGGTGCGTCAACATGTCCATTAATCACAACAGAAACATTTATCTGTTTCCCAATCATGCTTGTGAACACGTTGGAAATTTTGAATTTTAACTGTGATGCATTGCACTGTCCAAATGTAAGGTAATCATCATCACATAGTATTTCTTTTAATTCAAACTGTTCAAAATGGATTTCGCTGTTGGTGATTTTTACAGACTTGTCCTCTGTTTCAATCGTGATTTCCTTTTTGGATGCGCTTTTATCAAACAAATCCGCATAAGTATAGTTACTCATTCGCTACGCCTCCGACAAATGAAAATTCTATCTGATTGTATTTAATCTCTCCGTCATAAGTTCCGTAGATTGTAGGCTTTATATCAGCCATATATCCATATTGTGTGACATATTGACCTAAAAATGGAATGTATGCCGTGATATTGCATCCTTGTTCCGTTGCATCAATAAAGTTGCTTCGTATCCCGGACAGCAATTCTTGCAAATCGTCATCCGTCAGCATCGCAGGCGTGGAAAAATCAACACTTAATGCTTTTAGCTCCACAGCATTTCTATGTACGTATCCATTTGCATCAGTCCACGGGTCTACATCTTGCATATTTACAGCTGGCTGATAACTTTCAGCGGCTATAAATCTTGACTGGTCAATAACGTAATCTCCAATTTTTAAAAGCCATCCTTGATATGCTGACATACGCTCACCGCCTTATTGCATAAAAATAGACAGCACCCATTCAGAGTGCTGTCTGTGTTAAAATACATATACATTCTTGTGTTTTTGGTTAAATTGCTCTTGACCGTATTGTCTTGCTGCAATTCCAATTTGATCGGTTGTTATTCCAAACTCTTTTTCAAGGATTCCTTGCAGTAGCTGATTATTCTGTTTCAGAAGTGCAATTTCCTGTTGTGCCGTAGAGATGACAGCATCTCTGATTCTAGTAATTTCCTCTCCACCTGCAACCGCAGTTTTGCCACCTACAGTTCCTAGCATCTCCGGAACACCGTTCTCTCCCGCCATGAACATTGTGTATCGGCTTGGAACGTAACCACCTTTTTCAAATGTAGGTATTCTTCCGACACTAATGTGTTGTATATTATTCGGAACTGCGTCACCAATTTTAGGTATTAACCTTGCTGCAGACATCAAACCATTAATAAGGTCTATGGCATTGTTTATCATGGTTTCTATTCCACTTATTACAAGGTTCAAAGGAGCTATTGCAACATTAGCTGCTGTTTTAAATGCTGTTCTAAACGCCGTTGGAATGTTTTCAAGCAATTTATTCCATTTTGTTGGTCCAAACTGCTCTGAAATTTTTTTCCACCAATTTGAAAATCCTGTTTGGTTCCACCATGTTGTAAAAGAAGTCCATTTTTCAGAAAGTGATGACTCTATAGTTTGACCCATTCCTTGCCACTTTTCCTTTGTGAACCAAGGAGATACATTTTCATTAAACCAGTTTCCAACAAGTGGTGCTATATTGATAAGTGCAGATGACAGACCAAAAGTATCTGACATATCTACTTTTGTATTTTTTATTTTATCAATTAGCCAATCAATTTTATCTCCAAAATCATCAAGAGTGCTATGTTTTGGAAGCAACATTGTTCCTGTCAAGAATCTATACAAATCATTATCTGTTATATCTTTGTATAAATCATCCCACGCAGTTTTTAATGTGGTAAAATCAGTATTTTTTAATGTATCAAAAAAACCATTTTCACCAAACCACGTAAAATTGTCGTAGTACTCTGCGTCTTCTGGGAACAATGCTTTTCCTAAAGATTTTCCTACATTAAATCCAATCTCCCAAGTAACAGCAGCTATTGCAATTGTCGGAACTATTCCTATACTTGATCCTAGTACTTTGGCTGATAACTTGTCCGATATTTTTCCCCATATGATATCTCCAACACCAGTAAACTTTAAAAGACCTATTGCTGTGATAATCGTGGTTTCAATCGGTGCGGCATCAAAACTTCCTTTCCACAAATCGATAGCCGCATCTATGGCAGTCTCTATGAAGTTTCCGGCAGATGTAAACACAGCAGTCCAGTCAATACCTGCAAGAAATTGTCCTATGTTTTTCCCAATCTGATACCAATCTACAGATGCAATAGCATCGGACATCCAGTTAAATATTCCTGTGACAATACCGGATAAATCTTGTCCTGCTTCGAAGAAATCACCATTGAATAAATCTTTGAACAACTTTTTCACAGGTTCAAAAAGTTTTTCTATCTTATCAGCCCAGCCCATAGCTGTATTCTGCATCTTGTCGAATGCTTCCTGCCATACTTTTTCGTACTCTGCAGTAGCATCCATGATTTCTTTTGTAAGGTCAATTCCTGCTCCACCAGCACCACTTCCGGAACCACTGGATTTTGGTGTGGAAATAACTTTCAATTTATCAAATGCTCTGATTCCGCTTTGAGCATTTTTTGCGCTTGTGCCAACTTTATCCAGCGCATCTGCCGTATCTTCCAAATCTTCATTGTACCCGGATACACCTTGACCGAATGACGAAAAGTCAATCTTGATTCCCAGTAAATTTGCAACACTAACAAGCAGTCTCTTAATCGCAATTACGACACCGTTAATAACAGGAAGTACTTTCTGCAATACCGGAATAAACAACTGTCCCAGTACCATTCCGGCTTCTTTTACGTTGTTGGTAAATTGACGTATCATGTTACTTGGAGAATTGATTGTATTTGCCAAGTCTCCCCATGATACCTTGGACTGGTCTAAGATTGCCAGTAGACGCAACTGCTGTTTTTCCGCCTGTGACATTTCAGATACAGCCTTTTCAATGCCGTATTTGTAAGCGTATGTCTGTAAGGTGGCATTCGTGATATCAATACCATACTTATACAGTGCTCTTGACTGACCAATCAAACCGGACTGTAAGTTTGTTGCAACTGTACTGAAATCCACGTTAAACAGAGATGAAATGTCCCCAGCAAGCATTGTCATGGACTTTGAAATTGCCGTAGTGACTTCTCCGGTCTGCCCTAAAGAGTTGGTAATAGATGCAAGTTGTGAAGCATACTGCGTGATCTCTTGTAAATTCAGTCCCAGGTTCTTCATTCCGCTTTCAGAAATCAATCCACCGTCTACATCTACTTTCAGACCGGACATTTTACCAAGCAGTTCATTTACACGGTTTCCGAAACTCTGCGCATAATCCTCTGCGTTGTCGTAACCGAATTTTTCAAAATCCTTGCCCCATTCCTTGCCGACTTTGTTAAATGCTACTGTGTAGTAGTTAAATGCTTCGATATAGTCCGTAGTTCCCTCTATGGACTTCCACAGACTTTTAATTCCACGGATCACAAGGAAATATGTTGCGTAGAATCTGCCGAAAGCCGCAGCAAGGCTGAATGTGCTTTTCATAGCTCTTTTTGTGCTTGCCGTATAAGTGTTCAGATTTCGTCCTAAAGAGTTTGCCGCTCTTCCGGATGCCGCACCAGTAGATGCCAGTCCTGCCAGTGCATTCGTCATGCGGATAATGTTCTCACTGACATTCGGAGCGGTTGAAAGAGTTGTAAATAACTGCTTCAAATTTTTTGCCAGTAAAGGAATGTTTGTGATTGCTCTGCCGGATGCCACACCACCAAGTCTTGAAATCGAAGATGCTATGCTCGCAATATCCCCTACTCCATCTACTTTAGTTCCTGCCATGTCGGTAGAAAAAGTCTTCAATGCAGATGAAATCCTGCTTAATCCGCTTGTATCTATTTTCCCCATTCTGTTAATGGAATTTGTCAATGTGGATATGTTCTTAATACCGCTCGCATTCATGGAACTGGCGGCATTTGCGATACTCTGTATGCTATTAGAAATGCTTGTCAGTTTGGACGTATCAATAGACAAGCTTTTCTGAAAATTCGTAAGGCTATTTGCCAACTTATCCAGTGCGTTACTTGCGTTATTCGCATCCGCTTTTATTTTAATCTGCAAAGAATCAATATCTGCCATACCGCACCGCCTTTACCGCAATAAAAAAGGAAGTGTCTGCCACTTCCAAGAAAAAGAGCGGTAAACTGTGACACCTACCGCTCCTAAAATTACTTTTTGAGATATGCCCTTGTAACCGCACCGACTTTTCCATCTACAGTGATTCCAACACTCTTTTGGAATGCTTTTACTGCATCAGAAGTGGTTTTTCCAAAATATCCGTCAATGTTCGTCTTACCTTTCGCATTTACAGACGGCATAAAGCCTTTCCTTACAAGTTCGTACTGCACCCACTTGACATCGTTTCCCTTCATCATTGCCAGACGCTTGTAATAAAGAAGTCTTTCCGGCTCTGTATAAGGGTTGCTATGGCTTGTAGAATCCTCATATACGGCATCTAACTCCTTGTACCATACATTCATGTCCACATTTCCTGCAATGCCGCCTACACGCCCTTTAGAAGTATACTGCCATCCTACCATGTTCGGTACTTGCGGTTGATACTTCACATCACACTTGCCGTTATTCTTGCCGTACCGTGCGATCCACATGGGATAACTCACACCGCCATAAGGCTTAATGTATGTCTTGTAAAAACTTTCCCCAGTGTATACACCGAACTGTAATCCTGCATCGGTGATGACCTTGCCGTAAGCATTGATAATAGGAATAATATTTTTGCCAAGGCCTTTCATCACGGCATCTTCAACATCAAGATATACTGTCACTTTTCTACCGTTAAGAATAGTAAGCACTCTTCTTGCATCAGAGCGTGATTTTGCAACCGTTGTAATATATCCATATTCATATACTCCGTGCACATGAACGTTGTGTTCTTGGCAACCTTTCCAGTTCTCTTCAAACTTCTTGTCCGGGTTCAAATCCTTACGGATGACCTTTAGAATAGCAAAATCAATACCGTTCTGTTTTACCGCCCACCAGTTAATCGTCCCCTGGTATGAGGACACATCAATTCCTGTTAAACTCATGCTTATTTCTCCTTTTTTGGGTGTGATAATTCAAAATTAGCCTGCATTGCCATAAGTCCTGCGAGGAACGCTTTTCTTTGCTTCTGAATTTCTTTTTCATTATTAGCAATGTCCGCACGTTCCATAATAGGCTTGTCAATATACTTCGATTGTGCTTTTCTACCGTTTAGGCAATGGTCTATTGCAAATATTAATGCAGATATTCCATAATCTCCACACCGTTGCCATGAATTCCTATCTTCTTCCTCTTTTTTGAGTTTATATCCTTTGTAACACCACTCTAATTTTTTAGGATTCAGATGTTTGAACTCTTCTATCGAAATTCCCATGGAAAAAGCAAATGGAAAATATTCTTCCCATATTATTTTGTGCCAGTCGATTTCTTCTTGTGATCCTGTGGCATCTTCGTTACCTTGCTGTCCTCTTTCTCCATCTCTTCCTTGGTCTGCGTCATCATTTCCGTCAGACCCGACAGTTCGAAAAAACCGTCTTCTTCCATACAATCTGTCAGTTCTCCATACAGCTTCACAAAAGAAAGGCCGTTTGCTTTCATGTATTCTTTCATTAAAGCATTGGATTCATCCGGTGTAATACCTTCATGGTTTTCGATAAGACCAGCATAAAAAGCCGTTTTGCATACATGAGGAAATTCTGCAAGCATATATCCGCTACCATCTACAATTTCTTCTGGCGTGGGATTCTGTACATTTTTTGCCTTTTTAGCTACATAGCCACCGGAAAGCATAAGAAACATCTTTTGAATCAAATCCTTGCACTCCACAGCACCGAATCCAAACTCTAAAGTATATTCAACATCATTAACTAAAATCTTCTTCATAAAAACATATCCTTTCCCCAACATTTGTTGGAAAGGAGCCGCCCGAAGACGGCTCTCTTTTTGCTAAATCAATGTTTCGTCTACCGCTTCATCAAAGTCAGCCACGGCAGTGTTATTTGTTTCTGACTGACTTTCTATTCCCCCGTTGTCAGTGCAACAGTAGAATCCAAACCTTTGTATTTCTCAATGGTAAGGTTCATTTCAATCGTCAGAAGTTCATTCTGTCCGATCTCTGGCTGTGGAATCTGCTCAGGTGGCTGTGCCACAACGAAGAAAGATTTCTCTTCTCCGGGAATTACAGTTTCAAACCACATTCTATTTCCACCAGTAAGAGCATTGTAGGCTGTGATAAGCGCAGTCCATTCAGCCACGGTC
>ULMJ01034009.1_pt1 | contig 27308 bp, 24 predicted proteins | sample 1951641 | NCBI WGS metagenome assembly ULMJ01 (sample SAMEA4835550, study PRJEB28245) | human gut metagenome | biome: gut microbiome; material: fecal sample | place: Denmark | collected 2008 | reverse complement strand
TCTAACATTTTCATATCAGGATTTTCAATGGTATGATACATTATGAAAACTATTAGAAATTCCACTATTGTTATTAAAGTAGCTTGAGGATAAATTCTTTGTATTATAGCAACGATAATTATAAGAAGAATAAATATATAAAGTGGTACAAATTTTTTATGTTCTATTATTTTTCTGTTTTTTATCATTGGAATAAACCATACATTTATACATATTGTAGAACACAAATATACAAAATTAACTGCCGGGCCTATAGCATAACCTTTTTCTGTCTGCAATGGTAATGCCATACACACAACAACGCATATAGCATAAATAGTGTATGATATGTTTCTTAATTTTTTATAATGTTCTAATTTTTTTTGCTTTTCTGTTGTATAGCATAAAACATAATTATATAGTGTCATAAACAATAAATACGTTATTAAATATATTAAATATGCTCTTGTAAAGATTATTGCGGGCAATGATGTTGGAGAAAATTTATTGCTCATATATATACACATCAATTCTAACATTAATCCAAGTAAATTGGAAAAAAGAATTTTTGAAAATATTTTTGCCTCGTTAGAGTTAATGTGTTTCCTGATGAAGTACATTATATTTAATGTTATTGATAATATAAGTGCATATAAAATTAAAAATTCAACATTCATAATAATTCTCCTATTGTCTTATACTACAATTATAACATTTATTTGTATTATTGTCCACATTAGAAAAGAGAGTAATTATTGTTTTACTCTCTTCTTTACATTTCTTGAAGTTTTTAAATACTCAGCACAATTAATACTATCTTCAGGTACTTTTTCTGCTAATAAAGGATTTGTATCCCTTTTACCACTTGGAGCTACAGGAAATGATGGTATTATTCTTAAGTATAACTTTTTTAATACTTCCAATGGGACACTATTAGCTAATCTATTCATAGCATTATTGATAACTTCTTCTTGTGATAATTTGCTTTGCCTTTGTAATTCGATATGACAAACATAAGAATCATCATTTGTTTTTAGAAGAACCGCTACCATAATATTTTTTATATCCTTTTCAATTATATCTTCAATTACGTAGTATGGTAATTCGGTTTTATCGGATAAAGTAATAAAACTATTTGGTCTTCCTTTCATTTTTATTCTTCCTTGATTATCTGTTTTATAGGAATAAGCACCTTGATTTAACCAAGTTTTCCCCTTACTATCTTTTACATATATGGAATCGTTTAATTTTGATTCGCTATATCCAAGCATATTACAAGGGCCATTTATTACTAATATTCCTGGTTTACCTATGGGACAATAATTTCCATCTTTATCTAAAACTTCCAGGTCGACAAAACTATGAGGAGTAAGCCCTAAACCATACTTTTTTACAATATTGCTAATCTTTTTTTCTTGTAATGATTTTAGTATTGTAACAAATACGCCACTACTTTCAGATGTTCCACCGCCTATTGAAAATGTTACTGGTGATAGTGGATAAGGTAATTTATCGGTACCAAATTTATGCTTTTTTGATGTTGCATTATAATAATATTCTTCGCCAGGTGAACACTCTTCTCCTGTTACTGTTGGTAACATTAAAAAAGGCATATTAATATTTTTAAACTTTTCATCATAATTTAATTGATCACACAATTTTGTCCAAAATCCGGTTGATGCTGGTACAAAGTTAGGTTTGTTGATTAAAAGTGAATAAATAAAGAAGTCTCTATCATAATATGGTTCTAATGCTAAAGTACATTTTTCATATAATGTATCCGATATTGCACATGATAGTTCCATATGAGTATATGTGGGAATATGTCCTAAAACAGTCATATTTCTCATACTTGGTAATCCTGATACATCTGATTCTTTCCACCTAGATAATGTTATATAGCTTCTAGTAGAATGAATTACTCCTTTTGGACGGCCAGGGTCAGTTGTTCCGCTGGTATATGTTTGTATAAATGGAGCATCAATCGAAACATTTTCTATTACTTCTTCTGTATAATCTTTTCCTATATTTGCAAATTCTTTAATGCCAAATATTCTCTTTTGGCTTTGTTTTTTTAATTCACTAATGTTGTTTGTAAAATTATGGCAAAATTTTGCTTCTATTTCTTGGTATGGATTGTATTTAACACCATTTTTTTCTATTGGTAGTGAATCATTAAGTGTAGGCATTATTATTTCCTCTATATTTGATTCATTTATTGCCTCATTTATTTGCACATAGTTTTTATTTGAAACAAATATATATTTGCTCTTTGTTTCATTTAATATTTCTTTTAAATACTCTTTATTAAACCAATCACCCACCACAACCAAATTGCAGCCTATAAAGCTAGCACCAATCATTAAATAAACAAATTCTGGTATATTATCAATACAAATTGGAATTGTATCACCTTTTGTATATCCAATACTCTTTAATGATTTTGCATAATCATACGCTTCTGTAAACATCTTTTCATAAGAAATTTTATTTCCTCTATATAATAATGATATAAGGTCTAAGTTTTCTTGATTTCTTCTAAAAATTTCTACAGCCCAAGATGTATTGTGGTTTTTTTCAATATCTGACAAGGCTTTTTGTGTCTTGGCATTTAGTTTTTTACCACTTATATATTTTTTCGCAGGCGTCATTGAAGACACCACTTCATTTACCTCTTCAATTATTTTAGAAATTTTTCTATTTTCCATATTAATTTAACTCCCCTCAAAATCAGCATTAGTGTATCATAAAAATACATATTTTTCAAGTGTTTTTACTAAAGATGTTCTTGATAGAGACCTAGGCTCTATCAAGCCACTTGAGACCTTAGGCTCAAGTGGAGACAGAAAAAGATATATAATACTGCACTATATATCTTTCTTAATAATTTCAGAATATCTTCTTGGGTATTTTGGGTTAGTCTCTTTTAGTTTTAAGTATTTAATTATAGTTCTAATACTATTTTCTTTAGGTAAATTAAATATAACTCTAGATTCTTCTTTAATATCTAACTTATTATAGTAGTTAACTATATTTATTTCTTCATTTTCAGTATTAGCCTTCATTGCTATAAAATAACCATTTACCTTTACTAAAGGAATTCCATATTCTAATAAATGTTTTAATGGAGCTACTGCTCGTGCTGTCACTATATCAAATACTTCTCTATTTTTCTTAGAGTAATCTTCTACCCTAGTATTTATTATTGTTGCATTATCTAGATTCAAAGATTCTTTTACTATATTCAAAAAATGACATTTCTTACCATTTGCTTCTATTAAAGTTAATTGAGCATTAGGAAAACATATTGCTAATACTAAACCAGGAAAGCCTGCCCCTGAACCTAAATCACAAATACTCTGATTATCTATATTTACAACTTTTGTTATTGTTAGGCTATCATAAAAATGTTTTAAATATACTTCTTCTTCTTCAATTATTCTAGTTAAATTATACTTACTATTTTCTTCTTTTAGTATTTGATAGTATCTATCTAAACTATGTAATTCTTTATCAGTAAGAACTAATCCAAGCTCTTTTACTTTAATTATAAATTCTTCTTTAGACATTATAAAACTTCCTTAAATATACTAATAATATTGATATATCTGCCGGATTAACACCACTAATACGTATAGCCTGAGCTATGTTTAATGGTCTTACTTCTTTTAATTTTTGTCTTGCTTCACTAGCTAGATTAGGTACTTTATCATAATCTATATCTAATGGTATTTGTTTTTCTTCATTTTTAAGCATCTTATCGGCTTCACGTTCTACTTTTTTGATATATCCTTCATATTTTATTTGTATTTCTGCTTCTTCAAGTACTTCTTTGGAATAATTTAGATTTAGATTAAATACTTTGTTTAGTTCTTCTAACTTGGCTGTTGGATTCTTTAGGTAATCATATACAGTAGTTGTTACTCTTCTCTTTTCATTATCCACAGTTATTTTTATTTCTTTTAATTTTTCTATTAATTCTAAAATATTTTGTTTCTTTTCTTTAAACTTTTGGTATTTTGCTCCTGTTACTAATCCAACATTATGGCCATACTCAGTTAATCTTAAGTCGCTATTGTCATGTCTTAGTAAAAGACGATATTCTGCTCGTGAAGTTAACATACGATATGGTTCTTTGGTGCCTTTAGTTACTAAATCATCTATTAATACTCCTATATAAGCTTCATTTCTCTTTAGTATCAATGGTTCTTTTCCTTCTAGTTTTAGACCGGCATTAATACCAGCGATTAATCCTTGACAAGCGGCTTCTTCATAACCACTGGTGCCATTTATTTGACCGGCAGTAAAGAGATTATTTAATACTTTAGTCTCTAAACTTGGTTTTATTTGTGTTGGATAAATAGCATCATACTCTATAGCATAGGCGTATCTTAATATCTTAGCCTTCTCTAGGCCAGGAAGACTATGTACCATTTCTTCTTGGATATTTCTTGGCATACTTGTTGAAAATCCTTGAAGATAGATATCATCATAATACTTGCTTTCTGGTTCTAAGAATAACTGATGTCTTTCTTTATCACTAAATCTTACTATTTTATCTTCAATTGAAGGACAGTATCTTGGGCCTACTCCTGTTATGTCATTCAATCCACCATACATACTTGATTTATTTAGATTATCTAGAATTATTTTTTTAGTTTCTTCTGTTGTGTATATTAAATGACATGGCTCCTGGTTATTTACATCATAAACTGGAGGATTAGTATGTGAGAATGTATAAGCTTCTTTGTCACCATCCTCTCTTTGTGTTTTAGTAAAGTCAATAGTACTTCTGTCAATTCTTGGTGGTGTTCCTGTTTTTAATCTTAGGATGTTAAAACCATATTTTTTTAAGTTGTCAGATAAATGCATAGATGGTCTTTCGTTATGGGGACCACTTCTGGTACGTGTGTCTCCTACTAGAATATCGGATTTTAGGTATGTTCCTGTTGTTAAGATAACAATGTTTGATATTATGTTTTCTCCTGTATCTAGTACTACACCATGGACTGTATTATCTTTGACAATTAGGTCTTCAACCATTCCTTCTTTGATAGAAAGATTCTTTTCACTTCTTAATACTTTTAACATTTCTCTGGGATATGTTATTTTATCTGCTTGGGCTCTTAATGATTTTACTGCGGGGCCTTTAGCATAATTTAACATCTTCATCTGAATAAGAGTTGCATCCGCCACCTCACCCATAGAGCCTCCTAGAGCATCTATTTCTCTTACAATTATTCCTTTTGCAGATCCGCCAATTGATGGATTACATGGCATTGTAGCTATGTTATTTATATTTCCTGTTACTAAAAGGGTTTTATGTCCTTTTCTAGAGGAAGCAAGGGCAGCTTCACATCCGGCGTGTCCTCCTCCTACTACTATTACTTCATAATTCATGTTATCACTCTACTTTCCTAAGCAAAATCTAGAAAATAATTCATCTAACAATTCATCTTTATATGTTGCTCCAATTACCTCACCAAGAGTATTCCATGCATCTCTTAGTCCTAGTTCTACTATATCTATTGGGCTATTATCATTTATTTCTTTAATAGTGCTATCTATTATAGTTAGTGATTTTTTTAATAATGATATAGTTCTAGCATTTGATAAATATGTTAAGTCATTAGATGAAAGCTCTCCTATATTGAATAGTTTTCTTATTCTGTCTTTTATTTTATCTATTCCAATATTTTCTTTTACTGATATTTCTATATAATCTCCTAATAATGATTTATCTAATTTACCTTCTAGGTCGATTTTATTTACCACAATTATTTTCTTTTTGTCTTTTAACTTGTTTAATAATTCTTTTTCTTCATCTGATAATTCTTCATTATTATTTAGTATAAATATTACTAAGTCTGACGAATCTATTATCTTTAGGCTTTTGGTGACTCCTAGCATTTCTACTAGGTCATCACTTTCTCTAATACCAGCAGTATCTGTTATATTTAAGGTTATTCCGCCAAGAACAATAGTTCCTTCTACTATGTCTCTTGTAGTCCCAGGAATATTTGTAACTATTGCTTTTTCTTCTTCAATAAGTGCATTTAGGAGACTACTTTTACCAACATTTGGTTTACCTATTATTCCTACTTTTATACCTTCTTTAATTACTTTACTGTCTTCAGATTTTTTGATAATATTCTCTAGTCTTTCTCTAAATTTTTTGATATTCGGAAGCACTTTATCATTAGTCATATCTTCAACATCTTCATATTCTGGATAGTCAATATTTACTTCAATATTACTGATAATTTGAACTAAATCTCTGCGAAGACTTTTGATTAGATTAGATGTCTCACCGGTTAGTGTGTTTATTGATATTTTTCTGGCTGTTTCTGATTTTGACGATATTAAATCCATTGTAGCCTCTGCCTCAAGAAGATCTATTCTTCCATTTAAGAAGGCTCTTTTTGTAAATTCTCCTGGCTCTGCTAGTCTGGCGCCATTATCTAGTAATAATTCTAAAACTTTATTAGTTGTTGCTATTCCACCATGACAATTTATTTCTACTACATCTTCTCTTGTAAATGTTTTTGGTGCTAGCATTACACTTACTAGAACTTCATCTATTTTTTCATTACCATCTTTAATATATCCATAATGAATAGTATGTGATGCCGCAGTTGTCAAATCTTTCGTAAACACTTTATTTGTTATTTTTAGTGCTTCTTCACCACTTAACCTTATTATTGATATTGCTCCTACCCCTGTAGTTGTTGATATAGCTGCGATTGTATCTTCCATAATACTCCTTCTTTCTCTGGTAGTATTTTATCACATTCTGTCTTAATTGTCATTTGATTTTTACAATATAAATAAAAAAAGAAAGCATTTTACACTTATTTACTTTCTTTTAATTTAATTACTACTTTTCTATTTGGCTCTTCACCAATTGATTCTGTATAAACATACTTGTCATTCGCTAGGACCTCGTGTACTATTCTTCTTTCATAAGAATTCATACTATCCATAGTTACTTCTGTTTTTGTTTTGTATGCTTCTCTTGCTAGTTTTTTGGCTAAGTACTCAATACTTCTTGCTCTTTTTTCTTTATAATTTCCAACATCAATAATAATTGATAATGGCTCTTTTAATTTTGAATTTACCATTTGTCTTATTAGTAATTGAAGAGCTGCGACATTTTTACCATTCTTACCAATAAGTATGGCATTATTTTCAGAGAATATTGTAACTGAAATACTTTTTTCTCTTCTTTTTACTTCAAGATTTGATTTAGCCCCCATTAACTCAGTTATTTTATTTAATGTATCTTTGATAAATGAAATTATTTCTTTTATATTTAATACTTCTATTTTAACATTCTTCTTTAGTAAACTACTTTTATCTTCAACATTATTTACTATTAAATCGTCTTCAGATATATTTAGTTCATATAGTGCAAGGTTAATTGCCTGCTCCTGTGTTTTTCCTTCAAAATAATACTTATTCATTACTTCTTTGCCTTCTTTCTTTCAACAATTAAGTTTTGAGCCACTGTAAATAATGATGATGCTATCCAATATAAACCAAGAGCTACTGGTAAACTAAATGATGCTATAACTATCATAGCAAGCATGATATATATTGTACTTTTCATTTGTTTAGCCATTCCAGTTTGATCTTTTAATGTTTTTCTAAATGATAGATATGATGTTGCAAGAATAATAACAAATAGTAGTACATATAGATACCATGTCTTTGACATTATTCCGTGTGATATTGTAGTTCCCATATCTAACTTGAAGAATTTATTTTCAAATATTACCGGAGTTCTATTTATTGCTTCAAGAAATGCAAATAATAATGGTATTTGAATGAATGATAGTAAACAACTTGATAATGGATTTATTTTATTTTTTTGATAAATTACCATCATTTCTTGTGCTTTCATCTTTTGATCTTCTTCACTTGTTTTATCTTTATATTTCTTTTCTAATTTTTCTAATTGTGGCTGAACTTCTTTCATTTTTTCTGACTGCATTGCAGTTTTTCTAGTAAATGGATATAGTATTAATCTTATTACTAAGCAAGATAAAATAATTGCAAATCCATTTGCTAACCCTTTACTTAGACCTGTTTTACCTAAAAGTACGCCAATATTTATGATTACCCAAGCAAGCGGTTTTACAAATACTGTTGTCCATAGTCCTTCATACTCAGAAAAAGGTTTAAAGTTTTCACAACTTGGTAGTTTATCAACATCAACTTTATTTTCTTTGTATAGTTCTATTACATCTTTATTTGTAGGTTTACATAGAATATTTTCAGTTAACGCTTTACCAGTTTCTTCATATTTTACAGCCTTTTTATCTTCTCCTGTTAATGTTTTAGTACATCCTGTTAACATAACTAAACTTAGGATAATTAGTACTATTTTAAATGTTTTTTTTCCTTGTTTCAAATTAATCACCCATACTTAGTAGTTTTAACAATTCTTTTTCCATGTCTTGGTATGTTAAATCTACTATGCCTTTCTTAACAATTATAACATAGTCATAGCCTTTTTGCACTATATTTTTATTATTATCAATAATGTTTTTTACCCTTCTCTTTATTTTATTACGTATTACCGCTGTTCCTGTCTTTTTTGGAATAGTAATACCATATTTATTTTCATCCCCGGTTTTACGATAATATATACTAAAATATTTGCTTCTTCTGTAAATATTAGTATTAATTATTTCAGTATATTCCCTTGATGATTTGATTATTTCCATCTTCTTCATATTAAATTAGATATAAAAAAATAAAAAAGAAAACAAAATTATGCACATAATTTTTTTCTTTTTTTATTTCTTCTACTTTTTAAAACATTACCTTTAATTCTAGCAAAGAAACCATGCTTTTTAGCTTTTTTTCTGTTATTAGGTTGATAAGTTCTTTTCATTATATAATACACCTCCAAGTCAAATGCTACTTTATTATATAGTTTTATTTTGTTTATGTCAAGAAATTTTAATGATTTTGTTCATCATTAACATCATTTTCTCTAGTTAATATTTTTATTATTCTTGTTTCTCTATCACCATAAGCTTTGTTTTCCTCTTGTAATCTTTGATTATCTTCTTGTAATTTTTTATTTTCCTGTACTAGTTTTTCATTAACACTAATTGCTGCGGCAAGTTCAGTTTGAATTTTTATAAATTCTTCACGTAGTTTATCGCGTTCTTCTTTAGTTTTTTTTGCATATATATTTGCTCCCTCTGATGTTAATTCTTTTTCTAATGATAAATTATATGCATTTATCATACTAATCATACTTTCAGATAATGTTACATTCTTTTCTTGTAATTTTGATAAATTTACTGGGCATTTATTTTGCATTGTATTTGATATAAATGTCAAAATATCATCTAACTCTTTACTGAAGTTATATAATTTACTAAATTTTTCTAGTATGAACATATAATCTTTACCAACTTCTACTGTGGCATCATATTCTTCACTATAAGCATTAAGGGTTTTTACTTTTTTTATTTTTTCTTCATTATTGTAGAATATTTTTTTGCTTTCTCCATATTCATTTCCTAACATTATTGTCGATAATGTAGTTATGTGCTGATTAGTAAGTAATTGACCTAAAAATTCTTTAGATTCTTTGTCATTTAAATCAATAATTCTATTAGTCATTGGTTGGTAATATCTGCCTTCTTTTTTAAGCCCTAAGATTAATAGTCCGTCTGTCTTCCCATAGCATATATAGTAATCTCCTTCAAGCTGTTGTTTGCCAGTTATAAAACTATATTCTTTAATGTAAGAACATATAAATTCAATACTATTTATATCATTTATTCCACAATTATTCATAAAATTATCTGCCTTATCATCTGCATAAGGTGAAATAAATGAACTATATGTTAAATGTCCATCGCTAACTAACTTACATATTTTATATGGGTCCGCACATATTTCTTCAAGTATTTCATAACTGCTTTTACCCTTTAATAATTTTGTTGATTTTAAATACTCTGTTTTAATACCCAATAAATGGGCTATTGTTTGTTTTGGAAAAATAACATTAATCCTTTCTCCATTGGCAAGATATAACTTATATACTTTATCGTCAAAATTCCTTTTTCTGTACCAATCTAAACAAGTTTTTATTTTTTCCACTAGATTTTCAAATTCACTTTTGTTTTTTATATCTTTTATCATAAATATTTCCCCCTCATTTCGGCTATGTATTTTAACATAATTATTATTTCTTGTCAAATAATCATTATGACTTACTAATAAATAATAGTGTTTTTATATAATATGCTGTAATATTTGTTAAATTTAAAACCAAAAATTATTTTTCTGAAGACCTTAGGCTTCAGAAAACACTGAGTAACGAAGTACGAAGTGAAATAAATACAAAAAACCACTTCCTTTTTTCGATATTTTTTGATACAATTATATTTGAGGAAAATAAGGTGACATTATATGGGAAAAATTATAGCAATCGTAAACCAAAAAGGTGGAGTAGGTAAAACTACTACTAGTATTAATTTAGCTGCTTCACTTGGTGTTTTAAATAAAAAAGTATTACTTGTAGATTTAGATCCACAGGGAAATGCGACTACTGGAGTTGGAATAAATAAAGGCGATATATCTAGTAGTATATATGAAGTACTTACTATGAAGAAATCTATTTCTGATTCAATAATCAAAACTAAAAGTAAGAATTTATCTTTACTTCCTGCTTATCTTAATTTAGCAGGAGTAGATATGGAACTTATTGAATTAGAAAGAAGGGCTAAAGAAACTGGAGCTAAGTTCAATAGGGTAACAAGATTAAAGGATGAACTATCTAAGGTAAAAGATAATTATGATTTTATATTTATCGATTGTCCACCATCTCTTGGTATTCTTACCACTAATGCACTGGCCGCTGCTGACTCTGTGTTAATTCCTGTTCAGTGTGAATACTTTGCTCTTGAAGGTATTATGCAGCTTATTAATACAATAATGCTAGCGCAAAGAAAAGTTAATCCTAATTTAGATATTGAAGGAGTTCTTCTTACGATGTTTTCTAATACTAATTTAGGAATTGAAGTTATTGAAAGTATAAAAGGATTTTTTAAAGAGAGAGTGTATGATACAATCATTCCAAGACTAGTAAGGCTTGCAGAGGCTCCTAGTCATGGAAAACCAATACTTGAATATGAACCTAGAAATAAAGGTACTATAGCATATCTAAATTTAGCTAAGGAGGTTATAGATAGAAATGGAACAAAAGAAGAAAGCGTTGGGTAGGGGACTTGAAGAACTATTTTCAACAGAGGTTCTTGATTTTGATACTTTTGAAAGTAATATAATGGAAAATGCTACTACTAATGAAATTCAAGATATTCCTATTAATGAAATTAGACCAAATCCTTATCAGCCCAGAAAGAGTTTTAATGAAGAGGCTTTAAGAGAGCTATCTGAATCAATTAAAAACCATGGCGTATTTCAGCCCATTATTGTAAAAAAAGGAATTCGTGGTTATGATTTAATAGCAGGCGAAAGAAGGCTTAGAGCCAGTAAAATGGCAGGATTAGATAAAATACCCGCTATTGTAAAAGATTTTTCTGATGATGAAATGAGAGAAATCGCACTACTAGAAAATATTCAAAGGGAGAATCTTACCGCTATTGAACTTGCTTGGGCCTATAAAGGAATTATTGATAACTTGGATATTAGGCAAGAGGATCTTGCACTTAGAATAGGAAAGAGTAGAAGTCATATTACCAATACTTTAGGGCTACTAAATCTACCGGAAGAAGTTCAAAAAATGATTTTAAATGGTGAACTTTCTATGGGGCATGCTAGGGTTTTATCTAAAATGGAAGATGAAAGTAAAATTACTGATTTGGCTAAAAAAATTATCAACGAAGGACTTAGTGTCCATGAAATTGAAGAAATAAGTAAGGATGAAGAAATTAAAAAGAGAGTTCCTATAACCAGAAGAGAAAGAAATACTGATTATACCAACATAGAAAATGAACTTAAAGACATACTTGGTACTAAAGTTAAAGTGGATAATAAAAAAATTAATATATATTTTGAAAATGTTAATGATTTAAATAGAATACTAGAAATTATGAATATTGAAATTAAGTAGAGAAATCTACTTTTTTATTTTTATTTTAGGTATTTACTTGTAGTTAACTATATAGTTGGTAGGAGTATTTTTCTATTAAAATTCAATTTTTAATTTTTTATAATATTAATTAGTGTTATGATTATCTTGCTTGCAGTAAAGTTCAACTTAGGAGAATTTTTTATCGATTTTTGTCTTACTAATTTGTTTGCAAAATCACCAGGCAGTATATTATAATATTCTTGTAAGAAGGAACAGAAAAGTGAGGTAGCAAGGATGCAAGGAAGAGTTAAGTGGTTCAATAATGATAAAGGCTATGGATTTATTGACAATCCAAATAGTGAAGATATTTTCGTTCATTATTCTGCAATTAAACAAGATGGTTACAAAACATTATCTGAAGGACAAATAGTTGAATTTGATCTTATCGAAACTGCTAAAGGATTACAAGCAATTAATGTTCTAACAGTTACTAATGTAAAGGCTTAAATTATTATATAAGACAGCTTAGAAGTACTTAATAGCTATCTTATTTTTTTATTATGAGGTGTTTATGAAATATTTAAAATCGCTTATTTTTGCTTTTAAAGAGATATTTATAATGTTTATTTTTCAATATGCTGTACTTATTGCTTGTATTGTTTGCTTAGGCAAAGATAGATCTATTGTAATTGGTACTATACTTGTTTGTGCTGTTGAAATTTTGTATGTAATTTTTAAACTTAAAAATGGTAAACCTGCTATTGGAAAACATAATCTTTTTCCTTATGCATTAATGGGTATCGGCATTACTACTAGTTACAATATGCTTTTATTTGCAATGGGATTAGGTAATAATGTTATGGTGGATATGAATATTTTTCTTAACATTTTAGCTTCTGGAATTGTGGGGCCTATATTTGAAGAGATTTTGTTTAGGTATAGTTTTGTTAATAGTTTGAAAAAATTTAATAGTCAAAAAATGGTAATTTTTATTTCCTCTTTAGTATTTGCTATCTGTCATACAGGAATTACTACTTGTATATATGCTTTTATTATTGGTATGGTTAATGCATATTTATATTTAAAAAAGAAAGATATTTTAATACCTATTGTTATTCATATGTCTGCGAACATCTTTGTAAATATTTTGAATAGTTATAATTTATATGTCTTGATAATAGGTATTTTCTTGGTTATTCTTAGCACTATTATTATTAGAATTAGTAATGACTAGTTCAAGATATATTTTTTATGATAGATTCTGCTATCACTGGAGTATTCTATATAGTAACCAGTATCTTTTTTACAGATTATTACTCCAATAGTTTTATCTTGATTTATAGTTTTAATATTTTTATCTACATAGTTCATATAGACCTCAATTTGGCCAATATGTTCTTTTTTTAATTCTGTTACTTTTAGTTCTATTACTACAAAGCAATTATAAGTATAATTAAATAATAATAAATCTATATAATTATAGGTACTTCCTATTTTAATTTTGTATTCACTTTTAATAAAAGAGAATCCAGTTCCTAATTCTAATAAGAATTTTTCTATATCTTCAAGTATTAATTTTTGTAATATTTTTTCTGTTATATGTTCTTTATCTACATTATATTTATTTCTTATGATTATAGGATTTTTTATAAAATCACTTACTACTGTTTCTTCTTTATTTATTAACTTTAATTTAGTTTTATCATCTAGTCTTTGATACTCTTTAGACTTTATTTTTTCCCTAAGTTGTCTATAAGACAAATTTTGTTCTATAGAAATACTTATATAATAATTTATTTCATTTATATTATTAATTGGTAAAATTGCTAAAATATGCGACCAACTCAATTGGTGTGGCAGTGCTACACCTTTTTCAACAATTAAGTAAAATTGTCTCATTCTTTTCAAATTTGATATTCCGTATCCGCTACCGATTTCAATAGTCAATTTTCTAGAATATTCTTTTATTATTCCTTCGCCATAATGTTTTCCTGCTTCACTTAGCAACTTACCTACATTGTAATATACACTAAGTTCATTTCTATTCTTTGAATAATCTTTTACTCTTTTATATATCTCATTATTTATTAGTTCGTTTTTTATTTCATTATAATAATTACAGTTTAACATATTAATTGCCTCCCGATGAGTACATTATCATATAAATGTTATTAGGTCAAATAGCTTAAAATAAGGTTTTATTGCCATTTTTGGTATTAAAAATTTGTTTTGGAAAACTTATTGTATTCAAAATCTTCTTTCGAGGCTTTTTTTGTCTTTAATTTATTATTAAATTTTTTTTAAATTTTACACTTAAGTATGTAAATATATTTATTTTGATAATATTTTTTAGTAAAAAATGTCCTGTAAAACATATTTATTTTTCCTTTACTTTTAGTTCTTTTTATTATACAATAATGTTGAGGAAGGATTGGTTTTATGGAAAAGTATAATTTGGTACCTGCGGATACTTATGTTGTAGTAAATAAAACTATTCTTCATAATGAGGATAGGAAAATTATAACCAGTTTATATCTTCCTATTATTGGTACTGATGCTGTTATGTTATACTTTACTTTATGGGCTGATTTGGATAATTCAGAAATATTAAGCAGTGAGTTTTCACATCAAAAATTAGTGTCTTCACTTAGAATAACTATTAATGAATTACAAACTTCTTTTGATAAACTCGAGGCTATAGGACTTATTAAAGCATTTATTAAAGAAGGAAATGTTAATAATTATATATATGAAATTTTTAGTCCTGTTAGTGCTAGTGAATTTTTATCTCATCCAATACTTAATATTGTCTTATATAGTAATGTTGGCAAAAGAGAATATGATAATTTAGTTAAAGCATTTAAAATACCAAGATTAAATACCTCTAATTATAAAGATATTACTAAAAGCTTTAATGATGTCTTTGAAAGTACTAGTATGACATCTTATGACTTATCACTTGAGGATATTAGAAAGTATAATAAGCTTAAACTCAATATTAATAGTAATTTTGACTTTAATTTTCTTATTAGTTCAATGCCAAAAAATCTAGATACTAGTAAAATGTTCTCTAAAGACATTAAAGAGCTTATTATTAACCTTTCATTTATATATGATATTGATGCTATTAAAATGGCTAATATTGTTAAAGTTTCACTTAATGATAATGGTACTATTAATCGTGAAAGTTTAAGAAAAAATTCAAGAAACTTTTATCAGTTTAGTAATGGTGGATTACTTCCTACAATTATAGATAATAATCAACCCGAATACTTAAGAAAACCGATTGGTGATACTTCAAGAAGGGCTAAAATGATATATACATTTGAAACCATTTCTCCAAGAGAACTTTTAATAAATAAAAATAATGGTAATGAACCTACGCGTAGAGATTTAAAATTAATTGAAGATTTACTTGTTGATTATAAATTAAAACCTGGAGTAGTTAATGTTCTACTTGACTATGCAATTAATGTAAATAATAAGAAATTAACGAGAGGATTCGTTGAAACAATTGCTGGTGAGTGGCAAAGAAAAGGTATTGAAACAGTAGAGGATGCAATGAATAATTGCGAAAAAGTACATAAAAAATCCTCAAAAAGAAATTATAAAGATGATAATGTTAATATGAAAACTCCTGATTGGTTTGATAAAGAAATAAATAAATCTAATGTTTCTGATGGTGAAGAAAATCAATTAGAAGAACTATTAAAGGAGTATAAATAATGAAAGAGATTAAAGATGTTATTCAAAATAATTATAGATTTAATAATATAGATTTAGAGAGAAATTTTGATAAAGAAATGGAAGACGATACATTTAAAAAGATCGTAAGTAAAATTAAACTTTCTAAAGATGAAATAATAAAATATACCTCTTTAATTAAAGATTCTTCTTTAGAACTTAAAAACTGTGCTAATTGTAAAAATATTATGGAATGTAAAAATTCTGTTGTTGGTCATGTCTACTATCCTGAAGCACAAGAAGGAAATATAGTATTTTCCTATGTACCTTGTAAATATAAGAAAAAACTTGATAAAGATACAGAATATCAAAATAATATTAGTTTGTTTGATATGCCAAAGGCTATTCTTGAGGCTTCAATGAAGAATATTTATACTGATGATAAGAATAGACTTGATGCTATTAAATGGCTTACAACTTTTATTAAAAAATATGAAAATAATGAGAATTGTAAAGGTTTATATTTAGCAGGCAATTTTGGATGTGGTAAAACTTATTTGATTAGTGCTATGTTTAATGAACTGGCCAAAAAAGGTGTTAAATCAGTTACTGTTTATTATCCAGAGTTTTTAAGAGAATTAAAGGGAAGATTTGGAGAGGATTATAACGAGGTATTCAACAATGTTAGAAAGGCTCCTTTACTTCTTTTAGATGATATTGGAGCAGAAACAGTTACTAATTGGAATAGAGATGAAATATTAGGTAGCCTCCTACAATATAGAATGCAAGAAGGACTGCCAACATTCTTTACTTCAAATAACACAATTAAAGAACTTGAAGAACATCTTATTGGAAGCGATAGTGAAGGTAGAGTAAAATCTAGAAGAATAATTGAAAGAATAAAATATTTAACTGATGAAATAATAATGGTAGCGGAAAATAGAAGAAAGTGAGGATAATGTATGGAAGGTAATAATTATGGATTTAAATTTGATCCAAATAAAATTGAAAAAAGTTTTGATAATGGAAGCAAGTTAAGTATTGAAAATGATGGTGGAGAATTAAATATGTCTCCGGATAAAAGATATGTTACTGCGAATAATCCAAATAAAAAGAAAAGTAATAAAAAATTAGTTAGAGTACTAAATAAAAATGTTACTACTGATGATAGACTTGGACCTGAAGTAGTTAGCCCTGGCAATAAGGGATTTGCTAGTGTTATTGGGCTTGCTGCTTTAATTGCAGTTGCTGGTGTTATAATTGCATTTATTACACTAAAATACTAAATTACAAATAATTAGGGAGGGATAGTCATGTTATATGCTTTAGATGTTAAAACTAGTTATTCTATGTTAAGTAGTTTAATTAAAATAAATGATTTAACAGAAAAGGCTAAAGAACTTGGCTATTTTTCTTTAGCCATAACTGATACTAACAATATGTTTGGAACTTATGAATTTTATTTATCCTGTATAAAGAAAGACATTAAACCTATCATTGGTATTAAATTAGAGTATGATGAAAATAAATTTATTTTACTGGCTAAAAATAATGACGGATATAGGAATCTAATTAAAATCTCTACGCTCATCTCAGAGGGTAATATTGATAATGATATTTTAATTAAGTACGCTGATAATTTAATATTAATTATGCCTTATAGTAGTTATAATAGTGAAATTATTTCTATATATAAAGAATATTTTGTGGGTTACTCTAATATAGAAGAGCGAAATAATATTAAAGATAAAGCTGTATTTGTTAATGATGTTAGTTATTTGGAGAAAGATGATTATAAATACTTAGACTACCTTATAATGATTAAAGAAGAAAAGAAGTTAGGTGAATTTGAACTTAATACATTTAAAGGTAAATATTTATTTGATAAAAATGAATTTGAACTTATTACTGATGATGTGGTTAGAAATAATATGAAGTATATTAGTAACTCTTGTAATGTTACTTTAGAATATACTCCTGATTTACTTCCTATATATGACAAAGATATAAATCCTAATGAATTTCTTAGAAATTTAGCATATAAAGGTATTAAAAGGAGACTTAATGATGATGTCATTGATAAATATATAGAGAGATTAGATTATGAACTATCCGTTATTGAAAAGATGGGATTTAGTGATTACTTCTTAGTTGTATGGGATTATGTTAAGTATGCTAAATTTAATAATATTTTAGTAGGTCCCGGAAGAGGTAGTGCTGCGGGTAGCTTAGTGTCTTATGCTATTGGTATTACTGATGTCGATCCTATTAAATATGATTTATTATTTGAAAGATTTTTAAATCCAGAAAGAGTTACTATGCCCGATATTGATGTTGATTTTGATAGCGAAAAAAGAAATTTAGTTACTGAATATGTTACTAAAAAGTATGGTGAAAAACACGCTATTGGAATTATTACTTTTAATACATTAGGTGCGAAACAAGTAATTAGAGATTTGGCTAGATGTATGGATATTAGTCTTCCAATTACTGATGATATCTGTAAATCTATTACTAGTAAAGATTTATTAAGTTCTTATATCGAAGGTAGTAAATTTCATAGATTAATCAATTCAAAAAGAGAATTTAAGATGTTATATGAAATAGGCAAACATTTAGAAGGACTACCTAGACATATATCTATTCATGCCGCAGGTATTGTAATGAGTAGAAGACCAATAGATGAAATTATTCCTTTATATAAAAACCCTGTTGGTATATATACTACTGCTTATTCTAAAGATTACTTGGAACCTTTAGGCCTCTTAAAAATGGACTTTCTTGGTATTGATAATTTAACTTTAATAAGTAATGTTATTGACGAAATAAGAGAAAAAGAAAAAATTAATATTACTTTTGAAAGAATACCCGATAATGATAAAAAAGCTCTTGATATCTTTTATAATGTTGATACTGATGGTATATTTCAGTTTGAATCTCCTGGTATGAAGAGATTCTTAGAAAAGTTAAAGATAACTTCTTTTGATGATATTGTACTTGCCCTTGCCTTATATAGACCTGGTCCTATGGATAATATTGATACTTTTATCAGAAGAAGAAATAATGAAGAAAAAATTACTTATATTCATCCTGACTTAGAGCCTATATTAAAAGGAACTTATGGTATTATAGTATATCAAGAGCAAATAATGCAGATAGCAAGATTAATGGCGGGTTATTCTTTTGGTGAAGCTGATATCTTAAGAAGAGCAATGTCTAAAAAGAAAGAAGAAATTCTTTTAAAGGAAAAACCAAAATTTATAAATGGATGTTTAAACAATGGATATGATGAGAATGTAGCCTCTGCGGTATATGATTTGATACTTAAGTTTGCTAATTATGGATTTAATAAATCACATTCGGTAGCATACGCTATTACATCTTATAGAATGGCTTTTATAAAAGCATATTTTCCTAAATATTTTATAAGTGCAATATTATCCAACTCTATTGGTAATGATATTAAAACTAATATTTATATTAATAGAGCAAGAAAATCAAATATTAAGATATTACCACCAGATATTAATTTAAGTGATAGTAAATACTATGTTGATGGTAATAATATAAGATGTCCTTTATCAATTATTAAAAGTGTTGGTACCGTAAGTAGTAATGATATAATTAAAGAAAGAGAAAAAGGACAATTTACTGATTTTAGTGACTTTGTACTTAGAATGAATGGTACTTCAGTTAATACAAGAGTTATAACTAACTTAATTAATGCTGGAGCAATTAACTTAGGATATAATAGAAGAACTTTAATAGAAAACTTAGATAATGTTTTAAATTATGCAGATATTGCAAAAGACTCTGGAATGATTGAGGTTGAAAAACCATATATTTTAGAATATGATGAATATTCCAAGAAAGATATTATGGATAATGAGTTAAAAACTATCGGATTTTATTTAACTGAACATCCAACCTCTAAATATCGTGAAGAAAGTAGTATTAGTTCTCTTAATATCAATAATTACTTTGATAAAAATATTAATATCATTATTTTAATAAAAAGAATAAGAGAAACTACTACAAAAAATAATGATGTTATGGCCTTTATCACAGGTGAAGACGAATTTGGTGAAATTCCTTTAACTATATTTCCTACTACATATAAAAGATTTAATAATATAGAAGAAGGTAATATTGTCAAGGTATTTGGTAGAGTAGAAAGAAGATTTGATAAATACCAAGTTATTGTTAATAATATACAAATAATAGAATAGGAGGATAATGTTATGAAAGGTAAATTTATAGTTATATCAGGTCCTGGTGGTGTTGGTAAAGATACTATTGCTAAAGAATTAGTAAATAAAGGAATTGCCATCTATTCAGTATCTATGACTACGAGAAAGAAAAGAAGTAATGAAATAGATGGTAAAGATTATTTCTTCGTAGACATTAATACTTTTGAAAATAATATTAAAGATGGTAAAATACTAGAATATACTTTATTTAATGGTAATTATTATGGTACTCCTAGTGAATTTATATTTAATAATCTTGAAAAAGGTACTAATGTAATCGGAGTACTAGATATTAAAGGTGTATTAAATGTAGAAAAAATATATCCTGAAGCTATTAGTATATTTATTATGCCACCATCTTTTGAAGAACTAGAAAAGAGAATTAGAAATAGAAATACTGATTCTGAAGAAGTTATTAAAGAAAGATTAGAGATAGCTAAAGATGAAATTAAATGCAAAGATAAATATGATTATGTAGTTATCAACAATACTGTGGATAAAGCAGTAGAGGAAATAATTCAAATTATTAAAAATGAAAAGAATGAATAAACTTTACTTTAGAGACTTAATGGCTCTAAAGTATTTTTTTAGACTACAGGCTAAAAAAACATCGAGCAACGAAGTGTGAGATGAAATAAATACTATAAATTTACTTGAAAAATGTAGTATTTTAGTATATACTTATATTAACTTTATGAAGTGGGAGGAATATTATGAAAAGTAGTAGAATAATGAAGATATTTGAACAATATGTTAGAAAGTATGATATGAATAATATTAATATTAAAGCAAGATATTTTCACTCATTAAAAGTTATGGAAATAGTTAAAGATTTAGCTACTGAACTTGGTATATTTACTGAAGAAGAGATAGCGGTCTGTGAACTTATTGGTCTATTCCATGAAATAGGTAATTTTTCTAGTACTCCTAATTATCATATAGATGAAGACAATGAAGATTCTAGTAATAAAGCTATTGATATACTATTTAATAAAGGCTTAATCAGAGAAATAAGTAAAGATAAGACTTATGATAATGTCATTAAAATAGCATTATTTGCTTATGATAAAAATGGTTTCCCTGATAATATAGATGAGAAAACTAAACATGTATGCGCTATTATTAAAGATGCTCATAACTTAGATTCTTTTAGATTATTTGTTAATTATCCTTATGTTGATACAAGAATTAGTAGTTATCCTAATAATTTGGTATATGAAGATTTTACTAAATTTAAAACTATTAGTCCTAGAGTTACTGATAATGCTTCAGATACTGTTCTTATGGTATTATCAAAAATGTATGCTTTTAATTACAAATATTCCTATTATTTATTAAAAGAAAATAATTATGTTGCTAAACTATTTGATAGTCTTACTTTTGATAATAAAGAAATTGAAGACTTTTATAAAAAAATATTTATGGTACTTAATAATTATATAGATAAAAGGATTGGTGTTTATAATGCTTGATAAAAAATATGACCATTTAATGGTAGAAAAAAATAAATATGAAATGTGGAAAAATAATGGTTATTTTACTGGTGGTAAAGATTTAAGTAAAGAACCATTCTGTATAGTAATTCCACCTCCTAATGTAACTGGTAAATTGCATTTAGGGCACGCTTGGGATACCTCTATTCAAGATATTCTAATTAGATATAAGAAAATGAAGGGCTTTGATGCTATGTGGGTTCCTGGTATGGATCATGCTGGTATTGCTACTCAGGCTAAAATTGATAAGAAACTTAGAAGTGAAGGAATTAATCCTAGAGAAATGGATAGAGAAGAATGGCTTAAAGTAGCTTGGGCTTGGAAAGATGAATATGCAGAAAATATTCATAGTCAGTGGGCAAAACTTGGTCTTGCTCTAGATTATACTAAAGAAAGATTTACTTTAGATGAAGGTTTATCTAAGGCTGTTAGAGAAGTCTTTGTTACTCTATATAACAAAGGTTTAATTTATAGGGGAGAAAGAATTATTAACTGGGATCCTATGGCTATGACTGCTTTAAGTACTGAAGAAGTTATTTATAAAGATGTAGAAGGTGCCTTTTATCATATTAAGTATTATCTAGAAGATAGTGATGAATATTTGGAAGTAGCTACGACTAGACCAGAAACTTTATTTGGAGATACTGCTGTTGCTGTTAATCCAGATGATGAAAGATACAAAAAATATATAGGTAAGAGTGTTATACTTCCTATAGTTAATAAGAAAATTCCTGTAATAGGAGACTATCATGCTGATATGGAATTTGGTACAGGTGTAGTTAAAATTACTCCGGCTCATGATCCTAATGACTTTGAAGTTGGTAATAGACATAATCTAGAGAGAATTGTAGTTATGAATAAGGATGCTACGATGAATGAAAATGCTGGCTCTTATGCTGGTATGGATAGATTTGAGGCAAGAGAAAAGCTTGTTAAAGATTTAGAAGAGGCTGGCCTACTAATTAGTATCGAGCCAATTAATCATAATGTTGGTTTTTCAGAAAGAACTGATGTAATGGTAGAGCCTTACTTATCTAAACAATGGTTTATTAAGATGAGACCACTTGCAGATGCAGTACTTGCTAATCAAAAAAATAAAGATACTAAAGTTAACTTTGTACCTGAAAGATATGAAAAGATTATGAATCACTGGATGGAAATAACTTATGACTGGTGTATTTCTAGACAGCTTTGGTGGGGGCACAGAATTCCTGCTTGGTATAAAGATGATGAAGTATATGTTGGTATGGATGCTCCTGAAGGAGAAGGTTGGGTACAAGATCCCGATGTACTTGATACTTGGTTCTCTTCAGCATTATGGCCTTTTAGTATACTTGGATGGCCTGATAATACTGACTTATTAAAAAGATATTATCCTAACAGTGTACTAGTTACTGGATATGATATTATTCCATTCTGGGTTAATAGAATGACTTTCCAAGGACTTGAATTTCTTCATAAGAGACCATTTAAAGACTGTTTAATACATGGTCTTATCAGAGATAAACAAGGCAGAAAAATGAGTAAGAGCCTTGGTAATGGTATAGATCCTATGGATGTTATTGAAGAATATGGTGCTGACTCACTAAGATTTTTCTTAACTACTAGTACTGCTTCTGGAATGGATTTAAGATATGATGAAGAAAAAGTTAAATCTACTTGGAACTTTATTAACAAAGTATGGAATGCATCAAGATTTGTATTAATGAAGTTAGATGGATTTAAAGAAGAAGATTATACTTTAGATAATTTAAAAGTAGAAGATAAATGGATACTTGATAAACTTAATAGTACTATTAAAGATGTTACTAAGTATATGGATAAATATGACTTTAATTTAGCTGGGTCCGCTATATACGAATTTGCATGGAGTTACTTCTGTGACAAGTACATTGAGTTATCTAAGTTCTATGATGATAATACAACAAAAAGTGTATTACTTAGAGTACTTACTGATATAGTAAAAATGTTACATCCATTTATGCCTTATGTTACTGAAGAAATATATTCAATGCTACCTATTAAAGAGACTGAATCTATTATGATGAGTAGTTATCCAGAATATGATAAAAATATGGTATCTGCTACTAATATTGATACAGTACTTGAATTTATTACTATGTTTAGAAATAAAAAGGCTGAACTTGGTATAGGTAGTGATTACAAAGTATACATTAAGTGTAATAATGATGTAGATAAACAAATTATTATTAATATGTTAAAACTTAACGATAAGATTACTGATAATAGTGATAATTATACTGATAAAGTAGAATATAATGGATTAGAGATAGATATTTTCTTTGATAATAGTAAAAATGTTGAAGAACAAGAAGAAAAATTATTAAAAGAAAAAGAATCTCTAGAGAAATCTATTGAAAGAAGAGAAAAATTACTTAGTAATGAAAATTATGTAAGTAAAGCTCCTTCGAGTATAGTAGAAAAAGAAAGAGAAGATTTGAAGAAAGAAAAAGAATTACTAAATAGTTTACTTAATAAATTTACAAAATAATTTTTATATGATAAAATTACTTTAGTTGTGAAAGGAGTGAATATATATGGCTAAGTTTTGTTCTAATTGTGGTGCTGAATTAAATGAAGAACAAGAAATTTGTTTGAAGTGTGGTGTCAGAGTTAAAAATAGTAATACTAAAAATACTGATCCAAATGCTAAATCTAAAATGGCTGCTGGATTACTTGGTATATTTTTAGGTCAATGGGGAGTACACAACTTTTACCTAGGTTATACCGGAAAAGCAGTAGCCCAATTATTACTTTCTATTTTTGGATACATATTACTATTTGTTGTTGTTGGCTTTTTTATGGTAGCCGCTGCTGGTATATGGGGACTAATCGAAGGTATTATGATACTATCTGGTAGTATCAATACTGATGCTAATGGTAATCCATTAAGAGATTAATGTATAATTAAATTAAAACATCTCATAATAATTATGAGGTGTTTTTCATATGGATAATGTATTTTGTATATGTTTTAGAACTCTTTTAGTATTAGTAATTCTATTTTTTGTAACTAAGTTACTGGGCAAAAAGCAAGTTTCACAACTTAACTTATTTGATTATGTCGTTGGTATTACTATTGGCTCTATAGCCGCGGATATTTCTCTAGACTTAGAAAAAGACTTAATCGCAGGTATTGTTTCACTTCTTTTATATGGTATTATTGCCTATATAATAGCAAAGGCTACGATAAAAAGTATTACTCTTCGTAGATTTATTACAGGTGTACCTACAATATTAATGGAAAATGGTAAAATTATTGAATCTGGATTAAAAAAATCTAAACTTGATATTAATGACTTTCTTGCAGAGGCTAGAACACAAGGATATTTTGATTTAAATGAAATAGATACTGCAATTATGGAGATTAATGGAAGTATTAGTTTTCTCTTAAAAGAGAAAGATAAACCTTCAAATAAAAGCGACGTGAATGCTAAACTTAGTAATAGTGGAATTCCCGCTAATGTAATTATTGATTCTAATTATATGGAAAATAATATGGAAGCTATGGGAAAAGGCAAGAAATGGTTAGACCACGAACTAAAAGTATTAGGTTATAAGAATTATGACAATATATTACTTGCTACTTGTGATAATAATGGTAAGATTATAGTATACAGAAAAAATGTAAAGCCTGATAAAAATACTATTTTAGAATAGTTTTCTTTATCTTTATGATGTATAATTATTTTTAGAATAGTGATAAATATGAAGTATTTAAAAAAATTATTTTTAATTTTGATTATTATTACATTATTTATGTTAATATACAGTGCTGTGTCTCCTAATGTTGATGTTTATACTAATAGTATCAAACTAAATAGTGATTACAGTATCAATTACAAAGTATATAATTTGTTTACTAATTTAACGAATAAAAGTTCTATTATAGAAAATAATATAAATTCTAGTAATGTTGGTACTTACACTATTGTAATTAATGTTAAATATTTATTTTTTAATGTAAATAAAACAGTTGATATTAATGTTATTGATAATACAAAACCTATTATTACTTTAAATGGTAATACAGAAGTTAAGGTTTGTCCAAATACCGATTATAACGAAGAAGGATATACCGCGAGTGATAATTACGACGGAGATATTACAGAAAGAGTGAATATTAAAAAAATAGACAATAGTATTATTTATTCTGTAATTGATAGTAGTAGCAATGAAACACAAGTAGAGAGAAAAATTATATTTGAAGATGATGAGGCTCCAAAAATAGAATTAAAAGGTAGTGCTGATTTAAATATATTTATTGGTGATAATTATAATGAAGAAGGATATGCCTCCTACGACAAATGTGATGGAGATATTACTAATAGTGTAGTTGTTACTAGTAATTTAGATACTAATAAACTCGGTACATATAATATAAAGTATGAAGCTATAGATACTTCTGGTAACAAGGCTGAAGTTAGTAGGACTATCCATGTAATTAATAAACCAAGTTATTATGGTAATGGTATTATTTATCTAACGTTTGATGATGGTCCAAGTTATTTAACAGGAAAAATTTTAGATATACTTGATAGTGAAAATATTAAAGCAACATTTTTTGTTACTCATGGCGGTGATTATGTTAAAAGAGCATATAATAGTGGTAATACAATAGCTCTTCATACATATACGCATAATTATAGTTATGTATATTCTAGTATTGATAATTACTTTATTGATTTAAATAATGTTAGTAATAGTGTTTATAATTCTATTGGTATTCATCCAAAGATAATTAGATTTCCTGGAGGCTCTTCTAACACTATAAGTAAAAATTATTCAAATGGTATTATGTCTAGACTTACTAATGAGGTAATTAATAGAGGATATACTTATTTTGATTGGAATGTTGACTCCAATGACGCTGGTGGTGATGGTTATAATAGTAATAAAATATATAATAATGTTATTAATGGCTTATCACATAGCAAAACTAATATAGTACTTATGCATGATTCTGAAAGTCACAGTGCCTCTGTTGATGCACTTAGAAATATTATTAAATACGGTAAAAATAATGGTTATACATTTAAAGCTATAACTAGTGATACTCCTATTGTTAGACATGGCGTTAACAATTAATGGCTATTTATTTAATTTTGTTCTTAATATTTTTACTATTTTGAGTTATAATAATTATAGAAAGGAGTTTTATAATGAGTAAAGAAATTAATAAATATCTTAATTTATCTATAGTTATGTCTGTACTTTTTGCTATACTAGGCGTTATTCTTGTAGTATCACCTAATTCATCACTTGATACTATTGCATATCTACTAGCAGCTTTTCTATTAGTATACGGTACTTACAACTTTATAGATAGTTTTGCCATTCATCCAATATTCTTCTTTATGAAGATGGCTAGTAGTGTTATTTCTATAATACTTGGTATAGTTATATTTTTAAATCCTGAAATATTTAAAAATTTAATTCCTATAGCTTTAGGTGTATTCTTTATTATAAATGGTATTTTTAAAACTAGAATGGCATTTATTATTAAAAATATAGATAATTATTTTGTTTTATCCGTTATTACTTCAGTACTTACTATAATATGTGGTATTATTCTAATTATTAATCCTAGTATATCTGCGGTTATGATTACTACAATGATTGGAATTGTCGTTTTAGTATATGCTATATTTGATATAGTAGATGCTTTCATATTAAAACATAGGGTAAAAGAAATATCTAAATATTTTGAACAATTATTAAAATAGTACTTCGGTACTGTTTTTATTTAGTATTAATACTGATAAACTTAAACCCTAAGAACATAAACTTCAATTTTTTGTTTTCTATGTAAATATTATG
>ULMJ01024575.1_pt1 | contig 27442 bp, 23 predicted proteins | sample 1951641 | NCBI WGS metagenome assembly ULMJ01 (sample SAMEA4835550, study PRJEB28245) | human gut metagenome | biome: gut microbiome; material: fecal sample | place: Denmark | collected 2008 | reverse complement strand
ACATGAGAGATGTTATGCAAAAACAAGCGATGCCGGAGAGGAAAATTTTACGATATCCGAATAGCTCACCCAAAGCGGAAAATGAAAGTAAAGACACGACGATTGCTAATTGATAACCATTGACAATCCACGTGATTACAGAAGGAGAAGTGCCGAAGTCGTGTGAAAGGGTAGGGAGTATTACAGTACTGATATTAATATCGAGTACTGACATGCAGAGGGCAAAGCCAACAGCAACTACAGCCCATATACGCCGCGGAAATGGCAACCCGTCTGTTTCCTCTATTTTCTGAGATTTTCCATCTTGAATCATATAAATTATTTTATCTGCGAACTAAACAAAGTGTCTAATCCGGTGTTCGGAAATGTGCATAAAAATAAGTTTTTTTAGAAATTGTCTCGTCGGAAAGTAATGTGGAGAAGAAACTTCTTTGTACCTTTGTGCCCGTCAATACTAAAATCAATAATAAATATAAGGAATTTATGGGAGGATTTTTCGGGACAGTCTCCAAAGCGAGCTGTGTGACGGACTTATTTTACGGTACAGATTATAATTCACATTTAGGAACCAAGCGAGGCGGACTTGCCACGTATGATGAAGAAGAGGGCATGTTTGCCCGATCCATACACAACCTGGAAAGTACGTATTTTCGAACCAAGTTTGAAGATGAACTGGACAAATTCAAAGGAAATGCCGGTATAGGAATCATCAGTGACACAGACCCTCAACCTATCATTATCAACTCCCACCTCGGACGCTTCGCCATCGCTACGGTAGCCAAAATAGTAAATCTGGAAGAAATAGAAGCGGAACTACTCTCTCAAAACATGCACTTCGCTGAACTCAGCTCAGGCAATACTAATCAAACTGAACTTATTTCATTACTTATTATACAAGGCAGAAACTTTGTAGAAGGTATCGAAAATGTTTTCCGCCGTGTCAAAGGCTCTTGCTCTATGCTGTTGCTGTTGGAAGATGGTAGCATCATTGCCGCCCGTGATAAATGGGGACGTACTCCGATTGTTATCGGACGGAAAGATGGTGCATATGCTGTAACCAGCGAGTCGAGCAGTTTTCCGAATCTGGATTATGAAATAGACCGTTATCTTGGTCCGGGTGAAATTGTTCGCCTGACTGCCGACGGAGTGGAACAGTTGAGAAAGCCGGAGGAGAAAATGCAGATTTGCTCGTTCCTGTGGGTTTATTACGGTTTCCCTACTTCTTGCTATGAAGGTCGCAACGTGGAAGATGTACGTTTTACCAGTGGTTTGAAGATGGGACAACGGGATGATTCCAAGGTGGATTGCGCTTGTGGTATTCCCGATTCAGGTGTTGGTATGGCATTGGGGTATGCCGAAGGAAAAGGGGTGCCTTATCATCGTGCCATTTCCAAATATACGCCGACATGGCCGCGTAGCTTTACTCCCAGCAAGCAGGAAATGCGCTCGTTGGTGGCAAAAATGAAACTTATACCAAACCGTGCTATGCTGGAAGGCAAGCGGGTGTTGTTCTGTGATGACTCGATTGTGCGTGGTACGCAGCTTCGTGATAATGTGAAAGTGCTATATGAATATGGTGCAAAAGAAGTACATATCCGTATTGCTTGTCCTCCGTTGATTTATGCATGTCCGTTTGTTGGTTTTACGGCTTCCAAGAGTCCGTTGGAGCTGATTACCCGTCGTATTATTAAAGAATTGGAAGGAGATGCGGATAAGAATCTGGACAAGTATGCTACCACCGGTTCACCGGAATATGAGAAGATGGTCAGCATCATTGCCGAACGTTTTGGTCTTACTACTCTGAAATTTAATACACTGGAAACTTTGGTTGAAGCCATCGGATTGCCGAAATGTAAGATTTGTACACATTGTTTTGATGGTAGCAGTTGCTTCTAAGTAACTCTAAATACTAACATTTTGTAAAAAGGGGTGTGAATTGCTTGGCTATTCACGCCCCTTTTTCTACCTTTACGGCAGAACATGATGTGCTGATGTGAACATATTGGCACATTCTCACATTAAAACATTATTAATATGGCTTTAGTAGAACGTTTTTTGAAGTATGTAAGCTTCGACACCCAGTCCAGTGAAGAGACTGAGGTGACTCCAAGTACTCCTGGGCAAATGGTATTTGCCAGGTATCTGAAAGAAGAATTAGAATCTTTAGGTCTGGAAGACATAACGTTGGATGAACACGGCTATTTGTTTGCCACCCTTCCGGCCAATATTGATAAACCGGTACCTACTATTGGCTTTATCGCACACATGGATACCAGTCCCGATATGAGTGGCAAGGATGTATCACCCCGCATCGTTCAAAACTATGACGGTTCGGACATCGTGCTTTGTGAAGAAGAGAAGGTAGTGCTTTCTCCCGAGCAATTTCCTGAACTGTTGGCTCATAAAGGTGAAGATCTTATTGTCACCAATGGTAAAACATTGCTGGGAGCAGATGATAAAGCCGGTATCGCAGAGATTGTTTCTGCAATCGTTTATCTGAAGGAACATCCTGAAATCAAGCATGGCAAAATCCGTATTGGTTTTAATCCGGATGAAGAAATCGGGTTGGGAGCACATAAATTTGATGTAGAAAAGTTCGGTTGCGCCTGGGCTTATACAATGGATGGCGGCGAAGCCGGTGAATTGGAGTTTGAGAACTTCAATGCAGCGTCTGCCAAAATAACTTTCAAAGGCCGCAACGTGCATCCGGGATATGCCAAGAATAAGATGATTAACTCTATTCGCGTAGCCAACCGTTTCTGTGCTATGTTGCCCGGACATGAAACGCCGGAGCATACCGAAGGTTATGAAGGTTTCTATCATCTCATCAGTTTTAACGGTGATGTGGAGCAGACTACGGTTGCCTATATCATTCGTGACCATAACCGTACCCGTTTTGAAACTCGCAAGAAAGAGATTGAACAGCTTGTTCAGAAAATCAATGCTGAATATGGTGAAGGTATTGCCAAACTTGAACTTCGTGACCAATACTATAATATGCGTGAGAAGATTGAACCCGTGATGCATATCATCGATACTGCCTTTGATGCAATGGAAGCTGTAGGCGTGAAGCCGAATGTGAAGCCAATCCGTGGCGGTACGGACGGTGCGCAGCTTTCTTTCAAGGGTTTGCCTTGTCCCAATATCTTTGCAGGTGGTCTGAACTTCCACGGACGATATGAATTCGTTCCTATCCAGAACATGGAGAAAGCGATGAACGTTATCGTGAAGATTGCCGAACTTGTTGCTGCTAAATAATAATTCAATACCTTAAAACATGAAAACCACTCCGTTTACTGAAAAACATATCTCGCTGGGTGCTAAGATGCACGAGTTTGCGGGATACAATATGCCGATAGAATATTCCGGCATCATTGATGAACATCTGACTGTTTGTAATGCTGTCGGTGTATTTGATGTTTCCCATATGGGAGAGTTCTGGGTGAAAGGTCCGAATGCGTTGGCTTTTCTTCAGAAAGTGACTTCTAACAATGTGGCTGCCCTGACCCCGGGTAAGGTGCAATATACCTGTTTCCCAAATGAAGATGGTGGCATTGTAGATGATTTGTTGGTCTATCATTATGAGCCGGAGAAATATCTGCTGGTAGTAAATGCCTCAAACATAGAGAAAGACTGGAACTGGTGTGTTTCGCACAATACTGAAGGTGCCGAGTTGGAGAATGCTTCCGACCGCATGGCCCAACTTGCTGTGCAGGGCCCGAAAGCCATTCTTGCATTGCAGAAACTGACGAGTATTGATTTGTCATCCCTTCCTTATTACACCTTTACGCATGGTGAGTTTGCCGGTGAGAAAGACGTGATTATTTCTAACACAGGCTATACCGGTGCAGGCGGCTTTGAACTTTATTTTTACCCTGAAGCTGCCAACAAGATTTGGAATGCTGTGTTCGAGGCAGGCGAAGAGTTTGGTATAAAGCCAATCGGTCTGGGTGCCCGCGATACCCTTCGTTTGGAAATGGGCTTCTGTCTGTATGGCAATGATCTGGATGATACGACATCGCCCATTGAAGCCGGATTAGGTTGGATTACCAAATTTGTGGAAGGTAAGAACTTTACCAATCGCCTGGCATTAGAGAAGCAGAAGACAGAAGGAACCGTCCGTAAGCTGGTTGGTTTCGAAATGGTGGATCGTGGTATTCCGCGTCATGGGTACGAATTATTCAGTGCAGATAGTGAAGCTATCGGTGTGGTTACTTCGGGCACCATGTCACCAACCCGTAAGATTGGTATAGGTATGGGATATGTAAAGCCGGAGTACAGCAAAATAGGTACGGAAATTTGTATTGACATGCGTGGACGTAAGTTGAAAGCAGTGGTGGTTCGTCCGCCATTCCGCAAGTAAATCATAGAATTGTATTAAAAGAACAAGGGCGCCTGAATTGATTAGATTCAGGCGTCCTTGCTATACTTCTATAGTCTACTGATTTTATCTAATAATTGATTTGCCCAATTAATCTCTTTGCTTGCCCATTCTTCGTCTTCTGCTTGTACTCCCTGTTTTTGATAACGGGAAAGCAGGCCTAAATATTCTTTCAGTGTACTGGCTGCTTTTGCTTGTTTATTCATGCGCATAAGCAATAGGATTTCCTGCTTGTATATGTCGAGATTGGGATTATCTCCTGCCAGTTCTCTGGCTTTCCAAAGCAGGGTGGCACATTCTTCATTCACTTCTTCAGTATTGTAAAGTGCCATTTGAGATTTTACCAGGATGATATAATCATGATCTGAAGCGAGGTTGTTGTTGATGTTCTTTTGAACTAATCGTATTGCGTCATCATAACGTTGGTCTGCCATGTTCATGGCGGCATTGAAAGTCACAATATCCGACATGGTCCTGATGTAAGGTCGGCTGCTCTGACTCTCTGCTTTGCCGGACTTTTCTATTCGTTTTCTTAAGTTGTCAATACTGCCATACCGGAGCAGGTTATCGCCACGGTTCTGCATATTATAGAATCCGATAATTTTGGCAAGCGCGGAAGATAAACCATCAGGATTCATACCTCTGAATGCCAGCAATTCGCGGGCAACCCTGTCGGCTGAATATTCCTGGTTATTCTTATATTTCATTCCCAAACGGTTGATCACATTGACATTCAATAGGGCGGCGATACTTCCGATGCTGGCGACGGCACTTACACCTAAAGCGGTGTCATCATCGTCCCAATACGCTACATCCAGAGCTGCTTCGGCTGTAACGGCGAGTACTGTTCCCCAGAATGCTGCCCGTTTGGCACGGCGTTCGGCACGATAAATATTATTAATCTGATGATCCAGCACAAAGTGAGCCATTTCACTGGCAATGACTGCGGCGAGTTCATTTTCCGAATCGAGAGTACAGAGCAAACCAGTGCTGATGAGCATGGTTCCGTTGGGCAACATATAAGCATCCGGTTCGGGAGATTGGATGACACGTACGTTCAAACGTTCATTGCGATTGGGATCAATGCCTGTGGCAGTTAGTTTCGCAAAGATATTTTGTACGTATGAAGTGATGAAGTCGTCGTCATAAGCGATGTCTTCCAGTTTGTATAGGTAATCCCGGCATTCTTCATCTACTTCCCGGCGTAGCTTGGTGTGGTATCCATACTGATTGAAGTATTCGTACAGATGTTGTTTCAAATATGTTTGTTGCCAAAACTCCTGATTGGTTTTAGGGGGCAGAAAAGTAACGGCTTTCATGTTTTCGGCTGGAATTGCTATCTGTATACCGTTGATTTCGGCTGCATAAAAGATGTCGGAACCGACTTTATCGGTTGTTTTCATTTTTACCACTCTCCGGATAACTACGGGAGTACCGGCAGGGTAGTTTTCATACGTTTGTTTTAATTCGCCTTTTATGGCAATCGGGCCGCTCAAATCTTTTTGTTTGGCAGCAAATCCTGCCGTAGAGAGGACAACAGCAAGAATGACGAAAGTGATAAGACGTTTCATGTTGATTTTTTTTACGGTTCGTACTATTGACTTGTAATCAAAATTACTGATACAAAAATAGGAAAGAGTTTTCTCTCTTTCCTGTTCTTTTCCCTACAAAGTGATAGGGAATTTCCTATTCCATTTACTTTAATGGATGTTCGAAGGTGAATAAACATCCGCCATGGTAGGTATCATCTAAATATACTTGTGCTTCTATACGCTCTGCTAGAATACGACATAAGGATAATCCTAATCCGGCACCAGGCACAAAAGAATCCACTTTATAAAATCGTGAGAATATTTTTTCTTTTAGTTCGCTTTTTACACCAATTCCAGTGTCTCGCACATGGAAGTACAACTTGTTATTTTTGTTGTCTACCTCATAACTTAGCTCTACTTCACCGCTTGAAGTGAACTTTAGTGCATTATGTAGCAGGTTGATAAGTATTTGATGTACGATGTCTTCGTTAGACGAAAGTACATAGTCTGTCTGGCATGGAGTATAGTAAAATCTCACGTCCGGCTGAGTGTATTTTTGCATTTCCTGAAGCAGTTTATTTGCAAACTCGTTTACCGGAATATCCTGATAAGTTAATGTTTGGTCCCCACTGTCAATATTGGCAATAGAAATCATGTCACTGATAATTTTCAGTAACTTATCACTATTCTTTTTTATGGTCGCACTGATTTCTTTGGTTTCCTGTCTGCTCAAAGGTATTTCTGCCAGACATTCGGAGAAGCCTACAATGGCATTCAACGGTGTCCGTACTTCATGGTTCATATTTTGGATGAAAGCTGTCTTCATGAGTTGAGCTTGTTGTGCTTTCTCATTAGCCTGCTGCAATTCCTGGGCTTGTTTTCTCAGTAAACGGTTGTTCTTCAGTTTATGACGATAGAACTGGATGCCGATGGCTAAAGCGCCGGTTAATACAACAATCAGTGCGCAAGCATAAAGGAACTGCATATTGCGTGCTTTTAAACTTATATCTCTGGCTTCAAGTTCCAGCTTATTCATATTATAGCGGGTGGATAACTCATTGAGTTGTTTCTGGGTATCATTTTTATATAATGAGTCGCTCAGGGATACGTATTTACGTAGCATAAGATATGCTTCGTTATGTCTGTGAGCCTGGTGCAAGGCAGAGGCTTTTTTACTGTATACCCTTTTAAGGTTTGTCATGTTATGTGATTGCCGATAATATTCTGCACTTGAGTCCAGATAGGCGAGTAGTGTATCGAAGTTGTTTTTTAATGCAGCATATTCTTTTTTGGTACCATATAAATAAATGCGGTTTACATATGGCGATTCTCGATATAAATCTTCCATCTCAGTCAAGTATTTTTGCAGGATAGCGGTATCCTTTAATTCGGTGAATACCACTGATGCCATATCCTTTATCATCAAGACGCGGGCTATACTCATATTGACAGTAGAGCCGATGAGTGATGCGTTAGCTAACGAATCTAAATGATAAAATGCATTCTGAGCTTCTTGAAATTTATCCATACTCTTTAGGATGACTATGTAATTGGAGCATAATGGAGTATATTCATCCCAAAGCTCGTGTTTCTCAAATAGTTGCATGGCTTGCGTAATATATGGTAAAGCTTTGGCATAATTTTTATTTGCCCCATAAAAATTACCTATTTCATTCAGGCTGAATGCCAGTCCTATTTCACTTTTCCTTTCCAATGCATCATTGTACATCTTATTCATTTCTTTCATATCCTCTTCGGAAGCATTGGCATATATGGAAGCTTCGCATAAGAGACTCCAATTCCTATAGAATTCGACTTCATTATGAAGGCTGAGGGATAAATTTTTTATAATAGGAGTGTATTTCTTCATGCTGTCTACTTCACCGTGCTGGTAGTGAAAATAATTTCTGTCCTTGTATAAATAGTACAAGTCTATTGTTTTATCTCCCTTTTGGGTATCGATGTCTTTCTTTATCTTATTCCAGCGTGAAAGATATAAATCCGGTTGGTCATAATAATTTTTTAATTCAGAAAAAACAGTAGGGATGGAATCCGATTTGAATTTCATTTCTTTCTGTGCTTTTATTTGCAGTGAGAACACAAAAGTACAGAGTATTACTATCAAATGCGGATAGTTTCTCATAGCAAGTATTGTCCTGTTATTTTGGAATTCTTCTTTTATGAACCACAAATATATGCAAATTCATTAGTATTTGTGTATGTATGTATACAAAAAAGGGAGACTTTTTTCAAAATCCCCCTTTTTTGCTTTCATGAAGCAGAATTATTTCTTTTTACGGTCACCGTAGCGGCTCATGAACTTATCAACGCGACCTGCTGTATCTACTAATGTAGACTTACCAGTGTAGAACGGGTGAGAAGTGTTAGAGATTTCCATCTTTACCAACGGATAAGTTTCACCTTCAAACTCGATGGTTTCTTTCGTATTTACAGTTGAACGAGACAAAAACATGTCACCATTAGACATATCTTTGAACACTACCGGGCGGTAATTTTCAGGATGAATACCTTTTTTCATTTCAATATTTGTTTTTTAATTATTATATTCGGTTACTATTTTGGTAATAAATAGTGTAATGGTCTTATTTTTCAGAGCGCAAAGATAGTGCAAGTCGCAGATAATACAAAATAAATTCAGATTTATTTTTGCATAAGGTGCAGTCTACTTTGGTTTAAAGGGCATACTTTTCTTTGGATTGGAAAAAAGTCTCCTTAAAAAATAGGTTTATCGCTTTTTATTTCAGATTTTTGCATGGTATTTAAATTTATATCCAGCATGAAGAAGCTACTTCTCTTAATTTCCCTATGGCTCTGCGTTACAACGGTAGGTGCCCAGCAAAACGAACGGAAACTGTATAGTGTTGCGTTTTACAATCTTGAAAACCTGTTCGATACGATTCATGATACAGGTAAGAATGACCTTGAGTTTTTGCCTTCCGGCAGTTATGCATGGACGGCTGAGAAGTATGAGGCCAAGTTAAAGAACCTTGCCAAAGTATTGAGTGAGGTATCACGCGACAGGGTGCCCGAGGGGCCTGCCGTGATTGGGGTGGCAGAAGCTGAAAATAACCGGGTATTGACGGACTTGGTAAGTCAGCCGGCTATTTCCAATTATAAATTCGTTCATTATGAAGGTCCGGACAAGCGGGGTATCGATTGTGCTTTGCTGTATGATCCGGAACAGTTCACTGTTACTAATTCCAAATTGGTGCTTTCCACTCCCTTTGAAGGCGACACGGTGCATTTGACGCGTGGTTTCCTTATTGTGGACGGACAGATGGCAGGTGAGCGTATCTGCTTTATTGTGAATCACTGGCCTTCCCGTGGTGCCAAGTCTCCGGTGCGTGTGCATGCTGCCAAACAGGTAAAGGCTCTGACAGACTCCTTGATGCGTGAAGATAAGAAGCTGAAACTGGTAGTTATGGGTGACATGAACGATGATCCTATGGACGAAAGCATGGCGACATTGGGCGCACGCAAGTATGCGAAACAGGTGAAGAAGGGTGAGTTCTATAATCCCTGGTGGGAAACTCTTGAAGACAAAGGGGTGGGAACTCTGCTCTATCGTGGCAAGTGGAACCTGTTTGATCAGATTGTAATCTCCAAACCTCTGCTGAAAGCTAAAAAAGGCTTGAAGTACGATCATAATGAGGTGTTCATCCGCGAGTATCTTTTTCAGCAGGACGGCAAGTATAAAGGTTCTCCGTTGCGTACCCATGGTGGTCGTGTATGGCTGAACGGCTATAGCGATCATTTGCCTACTATTATCTATTTGAAAAAGTAGTATATATAATAATGTGTAATGAGGACCGGAAAGTTAAACTTGCTTTCCGGTTTTTTTGTTATAGTAGGAGAAACGCAAAAGAGGCGGATGAGAACGACAGATGAAAAGAGTTTGTAATATAGAGATTACAATATTCTGTTAAAATCATCCAATAGCTTTAAAAGAGAATTGTTTTGACGGGTAGGAAGCGATAATTTATTCCCGACCTGTTCTTTCTTTTGGAAGATAATGACTACTTTTGCGTAGAATTTTCATTCACTAACAATAAACTTTAAACAAAATGGTTAATTACAAAGATTTGGGTCTCGTAAATACAAGAGAAATGTTTGCGAAGGCTATCAAGGGTGGATATGCAATCCCTGCATTCAACTTCAACAACATGGAACAGATGCAGGCTATCATCAAAGCTGCAGTTGAGACAAAGTCTCCGGTAATCCTTCAGGTATCTAAGGGTGCCCGCCAGTATGCTAACGCTACATTATTGCGTTACATGGCTCAGGGTGCTGTGGAATATGCTAAAGAATTAGGTTGCGCACATCCGGAAATCGTTCTTCACCTTGACCATGGAGATACTTTCGAGACTTGCAAAAGCTGTATCGACTCAGGTTTCTCTTCAGTTATGATCGATGGTTCTCATCTGCCTTACGAAGAAAACGTTGCTTTGACAAAGAAGGTAGTTGAATATGCTCATCAGTTTGATGTAACTGTAGAAGGCGAGCTTGGCGTTTTGGCTGGTGTAGAAGATGAAGTTTCTGCTGAACACCATACTTATACTGACCCTGAAGAAGTAATCGACTTTGCTACTCGCACAGGTTGTGACTCTTTGGCTATCTCAATCGGTACTTCTCATGGTGCTTACAAGTTCAAACCCGAACAGTGCCACGTTGATCCGGCTACAGGTCGCTTAGTTCCTCCTCCTTTGGCATTCGAAGTATTGGATGCTGTAATGGAGAAACTTCCGGGATTCCCCATCGTACTGCACGGATCTTCTTCAGTTCCTCAGGAAGAAGTTGAAACTATCAACAAATATGGTGGCAAGCTGGAAGCTGCTATCGGTATTCCTGAAGATGAACTGCGTAAAGCAGCTAAATCAGCAGTTTGCAAGATCAACATCGACTCAGACTCTCGTTTGGCTATGACTGCTGCAGTTCGCAAGGTATTTGCTGAAAAACCGGGAGAATTCGACCCTCGTAAGTATCTTGGTCCGGCTCGTGACAACATGGAAAAACTGTACATGCACAAAATTCTTAATGTGCTGGGTTCAGACAATAAATTGGCTGAATAATCTACAAGTCTGTTAGAATATAAATGAAAGGCTGCTCTTGAAAAAGGGCAGCCTTTTTTAATACTCTTTGAGTAATCAAGTCTGTTTTTTGCCGGAATATGCTAAATTCATCATAAATCAGGCATGTGCGTGCGGCATTTCTGAACTGCCCGTAGGCAACAGTCATTTCTCCTATGATGAGGTCGAATAGAAAATGGTTCAGATATTTTATGTCGTTGTTGTGGTAATATATTTTCATGTCTCCCAATACCCGGCAGAATTCTTTTACCTCCTGTATGAAAGTTCTGCAAATATTAACCTAGGTATCTTTAGCTGGGAGAATTATGACGAGATAATCAATGTACTCGATTTTGTCTATGGATAGGAGAAAAATAGTGAATTTTAGGTATTAATAGATAAGTAATAATTTAAGTCAATAATAACTCCCCCATTAATAACTCTAATCAGTGTTTTTAAAGAATAATGGCTATGTTTTTTAAGAATGTTCTCCGCGTTTATTAACAGCGCAAAAACAGGTAATAAAATCCAAATTGAATATATATCAACACAAAAGGCAGTAATCCTTGTGAGGAAATACTGCCTTTTTTATCTTTATATACTCGTTGTTATTTGGGATAGAAGTCCCCTGAATTGGCTATATTCAGCTTAAATAGTTTGGGAGTAAGCTAACGGTGATTATATGGTTGGTATCTGGTTTTGTTGAAAATATTATCAGATTTATTCGCTTTATAATGATTTGTTGTAAGGATATTGCGGCACTCTTTGGAATAGAACGTTTCAGGAAACAGATTCCGGCAAACTCCGAGAAAAGAGAAGATAAGTTTTTCCATTTGCTAAAGTTTTAGGTTTATATTAGATTTCTGCTCTTAAACTTCTACAAAGATACTACATCAGAAAGGCGAAGTCAAGTGTTTCGGCTCCATTTTAAATCGTTTTTCTATTTATAGCGCTAATCTTTTGATTAATAGTGTTTTTCAATTCTGCCAAATCCTGCTATCGATTTATTTTCTTTTTTGTTTCTGTAAAAGTAGAGGAGAGGTAATTGAACAGGTGAAGTAACCACTAGGTTGAAAAACTACCTATAGGTAGTGGCTTTACTACTTAGTGATAGTGAATGAACTATCATACCATATCATCTCCCGTCTTCACCACAGCCACCTTCAGTGTCTTATGGAATGGGATGAAAGCGGAAACTATTGCGATGACCAGAGCTGTGATTAACAAATACCCGATAATGGTTTTTATTCCCAACAATAAGCTTTGTTGTTGCAGGATGGTGTAGAGGCTATTGGTGGCTATCTGGCTGGCTTCGTTATATCCATGTCCCTGTGCCAATGCGTTGTTTAGCGCCTGAGTGTAGCGTGCTGAAGTCACTGGGTTAGTCAGTACCATGTTCTCCGAGAGGGTATTTATTCCCTTCATCTGCAAATGATAAAGTGCATTGCTGAAGAATGAGGCGGATATGGCAGGAGCCAGTACCGAGCGGAAAGAAATCAGGAAGAAAGCATTCGATAGCATCAGTTTAGGGTCTAAATCCTCTACTACATATACACCAAAAGCGATGAAGAGGCTCATCATTGCCAGCCCGCGTAGGAATACCGGGAGGTAAAGCATCTCATAAGTAGAGTAGGGGGTGACGCCAAAATAGAGTATCGCCAAATAAATGACGTAGCAGAACATTCCTCCTGAAATGAGGAAGCGGAACCGCCATCGTTGCCAACGGAACCACCAAAAACAAATGATGGCTCCCATTATAAAACCGGGTATGAGCAACAGGCTCAGTGAGTTGGCGTGTACGCTATCTACTTTGATAATACTGTTCAGATAGTTGGTGATCAGTGAACTGCTGGCACTGAAAAACATTACCAATACCATGAAAGTATATCCGATGATAGATTTATGATGGTGTAGAGGTTTTAGGCTGACATAGGGCTTTTCTTGTGTGTGCTGTCGCTGTACAAAGAGATAAATCAGCAATGGAATGGCGAGAACATACACTTTAATTTTTGTGGAATCAAACCAGTCCAGCGTCTTCCCATAAGTAAATACATAAATGCTGAATAGTAATGCTGCTGCTATGATGAACATACTTCGTCCGTCTATATCCTTATATGGAATGCGCATAGGGCGCTTGGCATACCGGAAGAATAATAAGATGAAGATAATGGCAATGAGCATCAGCAGAATGGTAAAATAGTACATATATTGCCATTCATAATAGTAGGCTAGTTGTGCCGTCAGCGCCATTGAAATCTGTCCGCCGGAAAAAACGATGGGATAGAAGTAGGCGTAGAATTCGCTACGTACATTCTTTGGGCTGAAGAACGGGCGAATCTGAATGATGAATTCCAGCATGATGAAAGCTTTCAGAAAGCCAATAAAGAAACTGCAAATAATCGTAATATCCATATTGCCGACCTGGGCACAGACGAAGCTGAGAATAATTTGTAGTAATAAATCGGTCAGCAGCAGAGTCTTTGGAGTGGCAATAGCACGTATTTTAGGAATAATGGGATAGGCTACCGCCATACCTGCCGCAGCGGCATAATATCCCATTGTGATGTCTTCGCTGAGTATCCCGAGGGTGTTGCTGACCTCCAGCATACTGCCTGTATATGTTCCATTGAGCATAATGATGGGTAGCATCACTACAAACATAGTGACGACGCCCAACCATTGCGGTACCCAAGGCCGCAGGGGGAGATTCAGTTTTACCATCAGCGTATTTCTTTATTTTTTTAATGCTTCTGTTTCTACCATCATGCCTGCGCGGAGGTGTGCCATTTCTTCGGGAGTGGTGTCGTTCAGTTCAATACGTACAGGGATTCGCTGTTGCACTTTGACAAAGTTGCCTGCGGAATTGTCGGTGGGAACTAAAGCGTATTTTGAACCGGTAGCTTCGGATATTGCCGTCACGGTGCCATGAAAGATATGTCCTTGGAGGGCATCTACCTTGATGCGTACTTTCTGCCCGATGTAGATGTGGGCAATTTGTGTTTCTTTATAGTTGGCGGTGATCCATTTGTCATTGCCCCGCACAAGATAGGAAATGGTTTGTCCTGCTTGCACGAATTGTCCCGGTTCGAGTGTGCGGCGGCCCATGTAGCCATCGTAAGGTGCGGTGATTATGGTATACGAAAGGTTGAGCTGTGCCATTTCCAGGTCTGCTTCTTTGCGGAGGATGTTTGCTTCGGCACCCGTAGACCTTTTGTTCGTTTCGGAGTATTGCGATTTGGCGGCTTCCTTTTGCTGCAACAGTGCCTGGTGGCGTGCCTTGGTAGCCTCGTAGTTCGCTTTCACCTGTTCGTATTGCTGCCGACTGACGGATTCTTCGGCAAGCAGATTGGCGTAGCGGCGGTAATCTTGTTCCTGTTGCCAGAGTTTTGCCTTGGTTTCTGCAATGTTGGCTTCTTGAATGGCTACATTGGTCTGCGAAGTCCGGATGCCGGAACTTAAAACTTCTTTAGCTCCTTGTGCATCCATCAGGGCGGCTTGTGCATCCTTAACTTTGATGCGGAATTCCCGGTCGTCGAGGATGAGGAGAGTGTCTCCTGCATGTACCGGTTGGTGCTCAGTGAAACGCACTTCCTTGATATATCCCGACACGCGGATATTTAGCGGGGCGATATATTGGTCTACCATTGCATCGTTGGTGATTTCGTAGTTGAAGTATTTCCAAAAATAATTGACGGTCCACGAAATGCCGGCCAATGCCAATAGGACGCAAACGGTGTTAAGGCTGATGTTCCTTATCTTTAGTCTTCTGAGTTGCTTATGTTTCTTCTGTAAATCGGTCATGGGGTATAATTATAAATTAAAAATTAAAGGGTACCGCAGGCGCGTTGCAGCTCATAATAGGTGTAGATGGTTTGGGTGCGGGCTACGGTGAGTTGCAGTTCGGCATCAAGACGTACGCTGCTTGCATCGAGCAGGTCGGTCAGGATAGAAAGTTGGTTTAAGTAACGGTTTTGTACAATCCGGTAGTTCTCTTCTGCTTGCCGGACGGAGAGTTTGAGGGCTTCCACCCGCTCCATGGCTTCTTTGTGGCGGGTGTAGGCTGTTCGGATACAGATTCGGATGTCCTGCATCAATAGCTCTTCGGCATACTTCTGCAGTTGCACGCTCTGCCGGGCTTCGTGCATCTTATGCTTGTTCTGATAGAGAGAAGACAAATTGTAAGTGAGGCTGAGGCCGATATTCCAGTTATTGTTGTACAAGTCGGCCATTGTGCTGCTGAGCGGACGTGCCAGAGTATTACCTGCGTGCAATGAAAGACTGGGGAGATAATCTGCTTTGGCGAGTTTTATATCATTCTCTACAAGAAGGTTTTGCTGTCGGGCTATCTGCATGCCGGGGTAGTTGTTGTATGCCAGTTGTACATAGGTATCATAGTCAAGCAGGTTGACGGCGGTATACAAGAGTGTGGTATCCGGGGTAATCAGCAACGATTCGTCCAGTCCTAATAAAATATCAAGCTGTTGTGAGGCGATGGCTATACTGTTTTCCGCTTCCTGATAGGCCAGGCGGTCATTGGTCAGTTGCAGTTCGCTACGGATTTCATCATTACGGGTGACGATACCTTCACGCTTCATCCGGCGGATATCCTTCAGGCGATGTTCGGATTCTTCGATATTGCGCGACAGAACTTCCTGCTGCTTGTAATAACTGAAAAGCGTCATGTACTTTTGCAACAACACCAACTTGATTTCTGCTTCATTATCAGCACTGCTCAAAGCGGCTATTTGCTTTTGGAGTTTGGCTGCCCGTATTTTGCCTTGTAACTTGCCTCCTTGATAGAGCGGTTGTGTCAGGCTGATATTGTAATTCTGTGACCAGTCGGGTGTTTCGGGGTGTACCGGATGAGACATTCCCCGCTGAAAAATAATCGGTTGACCAATGATTCCCGCACTGGCACCGACTTGGATGTCCGGCAACAGGTTTGTGCGCGCCGACTTTTCCCGTTCACCTGAAATGATTTCCTGCATTCTGGTCTTTTCAAGCTGTAGGCTGTTTTCCGTGCCCAAGCGGAAAAGTTCGTCTACCGATAACAAGCGGGTGGGTTGTTGGGCAACTGTCCACAGTGGAACTACAAAAAGAATATTGGCAAGCAATAAGCGGTGGATATTAAAACTGACTGAGTATCTCATAAAGCGTCTGTAATTGATTGGAACATGCGTTGAGGTTTTCTATTCCCATTTGTTTGCCTGTCTGGGTATAGAAGTCTTGGATTAACGGGCGAATCCGGTCGGATATTTCTTCTCCTGCGGGAGTGAGATATACAAGCCGGTTACGCCGGTCGGTAAGAGCTTCTTGACGCATTATCCAGCCTTTTTTTTCGAGATTTGCCATCAGATTGGTCATACAGGCTTTATCTTTGGCGGTTTTTTCGGCTAATATCTGCTGACTGACTCCTTGTTCCTGCCACAGGCAACTCAATATTTGCAGCATTTCGAAGGTTATATCTATACTATTGCGCTTCAAAACACGTTGCAGGGCTTGGCGGAATGCCATGCGGGTCTTTAGCATTTGGAATATCAGCGCACGTGATGAGTTGTAATTCTCCATTGTTGTGTTCTTTAATTTCTTTTTCGAGTGCAAAGGTAGAGCTTTTTAATTGAATTAGTCAAATGTTTGACTAATATTTATGGCGAAGACTTGAAAGACTCCGACCGTGTCGGCCACTGTTCTTTCGGTAAGATAAAAAAAATGAAAAGGTTTTTGAAGAATTCTTACTGGATTAATAAAATTTTATTAGTTTTGTGAATGCTTATTTATTTATAAAAAAGGAATTTGGGGAGTAAAAAAGAGATGAATAACCTATACCGTATACTCGTATTTATGTGGCTAATTGTAACAGCTGACCTTAGCGTAACATATGCACATACAGTAAATAACTCTTTGCCGGACAGTCTGATAACCGACAAATATGTTTATGAATACACCTTTTCGGATTTTGACAAGGCTATGCAGATTATGAAAGAACTTCGAAAGCGAAATACCTACTCACAATTCCGTATGGATGTGACAGAAGGCGATTTGTATTTTAATACAGGTAAATACTTGCAAGCGCTGAAATACTATAAGCGGGTGTTGGCAAGCGATTCTGTACGCAACAACGATAAGGAATATATGGAGCAGGTGCACCGCATGATTTCCTGCTATGACTGCTTGCACGATGAAGCGAAGAAAGCCAGTTATGTACGGATGCTATTGCAGAAAGCTGAGCAGTGTGGTAACATGGAGATGAAATCCATCGCCCTTTTCAATATGGGAAAGATGATTTATTACCAGGAAGATAAGCTACGGGGCTGCGAGATGATAAAGGAGGCTATTTCCCTGATGAAGCAGACGGACTATAAATACAAGTATGACAATCTACGGTATAATTATAATTCGCTGCTTATTATACAGCAACGGGACAAACGTTATGAGGAGGCGCTGCAAACGCTGGAAGAACTGGAAGAGGTGGTAACCGAGGCTACCAATGAAGAACCCGGTATTGAAAATTTGGCGGAAAAGGAGAAGAAAACCATGTACGCGCAACGGGCAGTTGTTCTCTCCCGGTTGGGGCGAATAAAGGAAGCGGATGAGGCATACGAGGCATGGAAGGCCATTGGGGAAGCATACACTAAAGATGATTATCTGATTGTCCCCTATTTGATGGACAGAAAACAGTATGATAAGGTGATTGAAATGTATACACCGCGTGAAGCGTTCCTATACGCAAACAAGGATACCATTAATTATCACATGATGGCGGTGAAACGTTCGCTTGCCAAAGCCTATGAGGGCAAAGGAGACTACAAATTGGCATCACAATATTATGAGGCACTCGCTATTCTGACGGACAGCCTGAAGGCGCGGGAACAGAAAAGTTCCGCTATCGAACTCGCCACGGTATATGAAACGCATGAACGGGAAGCTGAATTGCATGAACAGACAGAACAAGTGAGGATGCGCAATGTGATACTACTCTCTTTCTGGGGAGTCTTTGTTATCTTGCTGGTGTTGTTCGTGAGGAATATGCAGTATGCTCGTACTGTCCACGAAAAGAATATCGGTATGTCAGCTACTATACGGGAATTGCTTGTATACCGTGACACTCTGTACAAGACAGAAGAGGAACTGGCAGCCCAGAAAGCAGAGAATGCCCGTTTACTCAAAGCGTATCTGGTAAGCGTTCCAGTTACGGATGATCAAGATGGCATAAGGGGCTCCTGCATTATTGATAAAGAAGCAGAAGAGAATGTAGCCTTGTTCCGCAAACTCGACCGTGTCGTCACGACCGAAAAGTTATTTATCCATCCAGATTTCTCGCGCGAGGGGTTGATGAAATGTATAGGTGTGGGCAAAAACCGGATGATAAGGATTCTGAAGCAGAATGTGGATTCCGATTCAACGGAGTACATCAACAGTAAACGTCTGGAGTATGCCGTCGAATTGCTAAAAGAGCATCCCGAATATAATATTGCTATTGTAGCGGAACAGTGCGGAATTAGTGTTTCTACCTTTAATAGGGTGTTCAAAAATAAGTATAAGATGACTCCAAACGATTATAGACGCACTTTGTAATGCGTTGATTTCCAGTTCTCGTGACAATATGACCGAAATTGAGGACAATATGACCGAACAAGAATCTTTTAAATTGTTGTTCTCTCAATCTATTTCCGTATTTTCGCCTGTAGCAATAAAAAACGGAACGGCTTATGATAAAGAAAATTATGACATCCTATATCTCCTATTTGGATGAGTACCTTCGCCGGAAGTTCCTGCAACCCGAAGGTGTGGCAGAAGTAGGAGTTATCAGCAGTAGTACTGATGAAAAGCCTTGCAAACTGATTGTGTCACTTGTTAACATCGAACGCGAAACGGCAGGAGGCATTTCAGCAGGTTTCAGTCGTGGCGGTTCGGATTATGTGCGGACTTATCCGCCGCTGTTACTGAACTTGGACTTGATGCTTGCTGCCATATATGACGAGAAACGGTATGCCGAATCATTGTCCGTTCTGCATGAAGCATTACTTTTTATCCAGTCGCATCCCTCTTTCGAACTGGACGGGCAGAAATATACGGTAGAAATTGTAACGTTGTCGGCGCAGGATATTAATAACATCTGGACCACACTGGGTGGGCAATATTATCCATCGGTAATGTGCAAGTTGCGCAGACTGGTTATAGATGCGAAGGAAGTGAAAGATAGCGGGACAACAATGAAACAGCCGGATATAAAATTCTGAAATAAAGAAAGGACATGGAGCGATTTGTTACATTCATTGATATAAGGGTAGTACATGGTTACTATAGCGACATGCCGGGTTGCTTTCTGTTTCGGCCTATGGCAGAAACAGAAAGGCTGATGCGTAATCGGGGAGTGTTGATTCGACATACCCAAAAAGGTTGCCAGTTTCTGATAGAAGACGGTTGTGCCGGATTTCTAAGTGGTGATGAATTGGAGCTGGCTTTGCAGATACAAGATAACAATTTTGCTCTTGTAACGCAATTGGACGATTATCGTCCGCAAGCGTTTTACTGGTTGGATTTGTCGGAAGATAGTCAGGAAATAGATGTAATTTCTGCCCTTGTGCCTACGAAAGAACAAAAGAAGATATCCTATTTTTGCCACATTACTATCAAGCTGACAGACAAGATGCTGGAAGAAGCAAAAGCTGGAATACCACTGGAATACTTGCTTGGCTTTCGTAAGGCAGCTTACTGGTGGGAATACTTGTTTGTACCCCGTCCTGGGAACATAGACGAGTCAAAGACGTTTTTGCTGGAAGATCTCAAAGGGAAGGTTTTCTTTACACTTCCTGAAAAACACACAAATCCCTCTTTCGGAGGAATGGTGTGGCGGTTTTTTTCTACGTCCCCCATTGTGTGCCGAAAATATCAGGATTGTGATCTTCAACTGTCTGAGGTGCTGACGGAAGAACTCTCCAAACAGCTTTCTAATGCGTTTTCCAGAGATATACAACCGAAGGACTTTTTTAGTTTGCCACTTAAAGAACTGTCTGGGTTACTTCCCAAGATTCTTGCTGATAAATCGCTGAAAAAACGGATTGTAAGCCGATTCATTTCCTGTCCGCAGCCAGGGAAATTCCAAACGAAACAACGGGGCTGCATCCGGGAAATCTGTTATATCTAAAAGATATTGGCTATACTGGTTTAATCTTACTAAAATAAAATTGTATGGGAAACATGAAAACACCCGGCGTTTATATCATAGAGAAGAACGCCTTTCCGAACTCGGTGGTAGAAGCGCCGACCGCTATTCCGGCTTTTATCGGCATAACGGAAAAGGCTCAGAGTGGGAATGATGATCTGACTGGTATTCCTTGGAAAATATCGTCGATGACGGAGTATTTACAGTATTTTGGCGGAGCGCCGGAACTGAAGTTCAATGTGGATATAAAAAAGTTTTTCTATCTGTCGGAAGGCCAGAAAAGGGCTGAACCTAAGAAGACATTGAAGAAAACTTTAGTAGAACCTGTATCCAAAATATTTAAATATTGTGTATGTCCTGAGGGAGAAGCCGGGAAAGTGACATTCGATACAGCCAATGTTGGTACGGAAACAGAAGCAGGGGGAAATGGAGAAGACACACCTGTCGGATATGCTTTCTATGTAGATGGAGAAAACAAATATACTTTGTACTACAATATGATGCTGTTCTTTGCTAATGGCGGCAGCACTTGTTATGTAGTATCCATGGGAGATTATGGTGACAGTAAAAATAAGCTGGATGATAAGAAAGTGGAAATAGCTTTGAATGCTTTGAAGAAAATACAGGAAGTGACCATGATTGTAGTACCGGAGGCAGTAGAAACTGAGACCTGCAGTAACATTCAACAATTAATGCTGAAACATTGTGGAGAAATGGGTAACCGCTTTACTATTTTGGATATGCCGCCTAAGTATCCCGACAATAGTCCGTTGGATACCCGTGTAGAAACTTTCCAAGGAAATATCGGCAGTAATTACTTGTCTTATGGGGCGGCTTACTATCCGTGGTTGAATACTTCAGTTTTGGGTGACAGGGATTTGGATGGTGGAATGTTCTCATGGACTATGAATGCGGATGTATACGCCAATATAGTAAAATTCTCGCAGATTGACAGCCAGTTGCAGAAAATAGTGGATTTCTTTCTGAAAACGACTATCCTATTTGAAGAGGATAAAAGCAAAGAAAATGAAACAGTGACAATCGGAGGAAAGAAATATAAATATGAAGAGGTGAAAGAAGAGGATTTGAAGAAGGATTTGGGTGAAAAGTTCACTGTGACAGTAAAGGAAGATTTAGCGGCAACTCCCCACAAGAAAACCATTACTCTTTTATCGCCTGATGCAGTTGATAAGAATGATTTCCATCAAGCATTGGTAAGCGGTTCCATCCTTTATCAGCAAGCTATGAAAGCTGTGAAAAAATATCTAAACCTGCTTCCTCCTTCTGCCGCAATGGCGGGTATCTACACTATGGTGGACAACAGCCGCGGTGTATGGAAAGCTCCGGCAAACGTGACACTGAACTACGTGGATAGTACGACAGAAGATATCGACGATGAACAGCAGGCAGGCCTGAATGCACCGATGAACGGAAAAGCCATCAACGTGATACGGCCTTTCCGGGGTGAGGGTATCAAAGTATGGGGAGCACGCACACTGGACGGAAACTCGTTGGATTGGCGCTACATCAATGTACGTCGCACCCTGCTCTTTCTCGAAGAATCCGTGAAGAATGCTTCCCGTGCCTACGTGTTTGAACCGAACGATGCGGGCACATGGATTAACATGAAGTGTATGATAGAGAGTTTCTTGCGCAGCGTATGGAAGCGCGGCGGACTGGCAGGTGCGACACCCGAGGATGCCTTCAGTGTACATGTGGGGCTGGGTGATACAATGACGGCAGATGATATTTTGGAAGGTATCATGCGCATCACTGTACTAGTAGCTGTCACGCATCCGGCGGAATTCATCGAAATCACCTTCCAACAGCAGATGCAGAAAAACTGATAACCTATTGTTAAACTAAAAGATCTAAAATTATGGGAGAATACAAAACCCCGGGCGTTTACATCAAAGAGAAGAACGCTTTTCCTAATTCCGTGGTAGAGGCAGAAACTGCTATCCCGGCATTTATCGGGCTGACTGAAAAAGCCGAGAACGGAACGGAATCGTTGCTGAACAAGCCGGTAAAGATTTCATCAATGACGGAATACAACATGTATTTCGGTGGTGCACCAATACTGAAGTTTATGCTGTCGGTTGAAAGCGGAGTCGTTAACGAAGATGAAAAGACTTTGTTGGTCTGTAATAAAGGTAAAAATGTCAGTCTAAAGGCTGTGCGGCAAGGTGATTTATACACTTTGTACTATAACCTAGTTATGTTCTTCGCCAATGGCGGTGGTACTTGTTACATTGTGTCGGTAGGTGATTACAACACTGGCGTATTGGACAAGAATGTCATAAAGAATACGGTGCTTCCCGGATTGAAGAAAGTGCAGGATATTACCATGCTGGTAGTTCCTGAAGCTGTGAATACGAAGGATTGTATGAATATTTACACGGATATATTGGCACATTGTGAAGAACAAAATCGTTTTGCAATAGTGGATATCCCATCGCTCGGTGATAAGGCAGTCGATACGTTTCGTGATACCATCGGTGGTAACCATCTTTCGTATGCAGCGGCTTACTATCCTTGGCTGGAAACATCTGTGTTATCTGACAATGACATTAACGGTGAGATGTTGATATGGAATTATACGTCGGTTCCCGACTTGACTTCATTTGTAGACAAGGCAAATTTGAAGTCTGGAGAAGATACTCCGATGGAAAAGTATGTAAATATATGCTTTGGTAAGATCAACACAAAGAAAGACGGTGAAACAAAACTGAGTGATGACGATGTCAACCGGACAAAGAACGACTTGCATAATGCTCTGTTACAAAACTGGCCGGAATATAAGTTGTTGACAAAGAAAGTGAAAGACTATCTGAACCTGCTTCCACCTTCGGCTGCCATGGCAGGTATTTATACGATGATAGACAACACACGCGGTGTTTGGAAAGCTCCGGCCAATGTTTCCGTTAACTATGTGAACAAACCTTCGATAGTTATTGACGACAAGGCGCAGGAAGAACTGAATATGCCGATGAGCGGCAAGGCCATCAATGCCATCCGCTCTTTTGTAGGTGAAGGCGTCAAGATATGGGGGGCCCGCACATTGAACGGAAATTCACAAGACTGGCGTTACATCAACGTGCGCCGCACAATGAGTTTCCTGGAGCATTCTGTGAAGAATGCCGCCCGTGCCTACGTGTTCGAACCCAATGATGCCAACACGTGGATTAACATGAAGTGCATGATAGAGAACTTCCTGCGTAGCGTGTGGAAACGCGGTGGACTGCCCGGTGCCGTCCCTGAAGATGCATACAGCGTACACGTCGGGCTGGGGGATACTATGACGCCGGAAGATATATTGGAGGGTATCATGCGCATTACAGTGCTGGTAGCTATATCACGTCCGGCTGAGTTCATTGAAATCACCTTCCAGCAGCAGATGCAAAAAAGTTGAGATTTATCAGGACTTAAATAATTAACAATTAAAAAATAGAATATTATGGCAGAAGATGGAGCAGCACAGAGTGCGAGTACACAGGCATGGCCGTTACCGAGTTTTTATTTCAAAGTATCAGTTACCGATGTAGGGGATATTTCGTGTAGTGAAGTATCAGGCCTTGAAACAGAATATGATATGATAGAGTATCGTGCAGGAGACAGTCCGATTTTTACTAAACAGAAAATGCCGGGCATGAGGAAGACCAGTGACGTAACCTTGAAGAAAGGCGTCTTCAAAGATGACAAGGCAATGTGGGACTGGATTAACGGTATCAAGTTGAATACGATTAAGCGTGCAACGGTTACGATTAGCTTACTGGACGAATCTGGTAACCCTGTGAAAACTTGGGAATTGACCAATGCGTGGCCCAAGAAAATCACAGTGGAAGGTTTCAAAGCGGACGGCAATACGGCAGCAATAGAAACCTTGATTCTGGCACACGAAGGAGTAAACGTCAAGTAGTATGACAGACAAGGCTGCATCAGAATGGACGCTTCCTGTGAGTTTCTACTTTTTGGTGGAATTTCAGAGTAAGTTTGATCGCTTCCAGACCTCATTCACAGAAGTGTCCGGTCTGAATATGCAGTTGAATACGGAAGAAAAACCTAGTGATGCAGGAATGTGGATTAAAATGCCCGGTGGAACCAAATATGGGAACATAACCCTTAAGCGCCCTGTTCCGCTGTCAAGCGATGATACTTTTACCCAATGGGTTGATAAATGCTTGCAGGCAGACAAGGGTAAGAAGATGATTCCTTACGACATGATTGTAAAGTTGTTAAGCAAAGATGGAAAACCACTGATGGGATGGAAATGTTCGCATACATATCCCACACAGTGGAGTCTGGATGCTCTGAATGCAGAAAAAAGCGGGCTGGCTACAGAATCAATCATTATGAGTTGTAACCGGATGGATCGTATAAAAATTTAGAATTAGGTACTATGACTGTTATCATTAAGGAAATGCGTATACGTACTGTGGTAGAAAAACGCGTCGTCACGGAAGCGGAACTTCCGGAAGAAATCATTCGAAAGATAGAGAACCGCGTGCTGGATAGGCTGTCCGAAGAGGAAAGAATGGAGCAGTCTGCCGGTCGGCGACTGAAAAGGAACGAGCGGTAACAACGGGAGGAAGTTACAATTTAAGAGAAGTAACATGGGAAAGATGGTCATTACAGCCTATACGGACGGTGATTTCAACAATGAATGTAAATCTGCGCTGGAATTGCCTGTCAATCCGGCTAAGGTAAAGCTCGCCAAAGGGATCCGTTATGCGGAGGATAAACAGTTGGGCAGTCTGAATGGGTCGAATGTTTATGTGCGCTATCAGCCTGAATCTTTTAGTTTCGACTGTCTGTTCGACATGACCAACGCCATGGAAGACGATGACGAGAAAAAGCCCGTACACGATGCGGTGGACGAACTTGAAGAACGGCTGTACGATTATAACACCGAAGGTCATCGCCCCTCGTTTGTCAAGGTTCAATACGGTGACATTACTTTCTTCGGTCAGCTCAAGACGTTGGAAACGGAATACACTCAGTTCGACTCGGACGGCATCCCGCTCCGTGCCGAACTGAAGGTGACATTGACAGGCTATTGCAGCCAGAAAGAAGAGAAGAAGCATTTTTCTAAACGCTCGCCTGACGTGTCGCGGCTGGTCACAATGAAAGAGGGACAGACATTGGCTGCTCTTTGCTATGAAGTTTACGGTGACCCGCTCCTGGTGGGGCAAGTTGCAAGATTTAATAATTTGAATGGCTACAGGAGTATACCGGCAGGTACGGAAATTCTGTTGCCGATGTTAAAAAAAGAATGAAAATATGGCAGAATCACCTTCTGTAAACAAAGATCGTGTATTGTCTTGCTCCGTCTATTGTAATGGGACGAAGCTAAAAGATACTTATTCATTAGTGTCCGCCACCGTGCGGTTGGAACTGAACCGCATTGGTAAGGCTACGTTGAAATTCAATGCCGGGGATATGAACAAGCAAACTTTCGACGAGAGCGACGCCAGCTTGTTCAAACCTGGCAACAGTATCCGTCTGGATGCAGGTAGTACAGAAAAGGAAGAAACATTGTTTGACGGTGTAATCATAGGGCTGCGCATTATGACAAGCAAGGACTTCCGTTCCTATATGGTGGTAGAATGTCGTGACCATGCTTATTCCGCTACTCAGGGACGCAAGAACTGCATTTTCGAGAAGAAAAAGGACAGCGACATCATCAAGGAAGTGCTCTCTGCTTATGGTAGAGTGGAGGTGGACGGAACGGCTTACCAGCACCCCACACTCGTACAGTACTATTGTTCGGACTGGGATTTCGTCCTTTCACGTGCTGATGCCTGCGGACTGTTTGTCTTCACCGAAGGCAGTAATATAAAAGTGAAAAAGCCGGAAGTAAGTGGGGCACCTGTGCTGACAATAACCTACGGCACGGATATCACCGCCTTCGACCTTGAACTCACTGCTGACGATCAGTTCGCGCAGTATGAGGCGGTGTCATGGTGCCCCAATACGCAGAAAGCGGTCAGGGTATCCGCCTCCACACCCTCGCTTAACAAACAGGGTGACCTGCAGCCGAAAAATATAGCTACAGGTGACAGCCTGCTGCTCCAGACCGATGCGCCGACAGATGAAAAGGCATTGAAACAATGGGTGGACGGTATGGCGCTGAAAGCAGGACTGGCACGCTATCAGGGCTCGTGCAGCTTCTACGGCTCCGCAAAGGTGAAACCTGGCTGTATCATCGAACTGAAAGGCTTGGGTAAGCGGTTTAACGGCAATCTGTTTGTAGGCTCAGTAACACACAGCATTGAGAACAACGAATGGATAACTGAAGCTGGCGCAGGCGTATCCCCCCTGAATATTACCGATGAAACAGATGTACTATCTCCTCCTGCTTCCGGTTTCTTGCCCGGTTTGCAGGGGCTTCATACAGCAGTGGTGAAGAAACTGGAGGGTGACCCTTTGAAAGAATGTCGTATACAGGTGGAATTGCCATGGATGGATGGACGGAATAAGTTGCTTTGGGCACGCTTTTCCACGATGTATGCCACTGGTGGTATGGGCACATTCTTCCTGCCTGAACCGGGCGACGAAGTAGTGGTAGGTTTCATGAATCAGGACCCCGGACACCCTGTGATCCTCGGCTCGCTGTATGGTGAGAAGCACAGACCTCCTTACGAGTACGAAGGGAAGAACAATACGAAAGCTATTGTTACTCGCGAAAAGTTGCGGATAGAGTTCAATGAGGAAAAGAAAATCATAACGATTTCCACCCCCGGAAAGAATACAGTGGAAATCAATGACGACGGAAAGTACATCAAACTGGCCGATCAGCACAAGAATGAGATTGTGATGGACAGCAGTGGCATTTCCCTTTCGTCATCAAAAGATATAAAGCTGAAAGCGAAGGGGGGTATCACGATGGATGCTACTTCCAAAATAAGCGGCACCGCCAAATCGGATATCAGCTTGGAAGGGATGAATGTGAAAGTACAGGCAAAGGTAGGTGCATCTGTTAAAGGTAACGCTACTGCAGAACTATCGGCTTCGGGACAGACTACGGTCAAAGGAGCGATGGTGATGATAAACTAAATGGTCAATGATAAACGATTTTTAAATATAAGAATTATGCCACCGGCAGCAAGAATAACTGATATGCACACCTGCCCTATGCAGACTCCGGCGTTTCCCTCGCCGATACCTCATGTGGGTGGACCGATAACCGGTCCGTGTGTGCCAAATGTATTGATAGGGAAACAACCGGCAGCCGTCGTAGGCGACATGTGCGTTTGCGTGGGGCCACCGGATGTGA
>ULMJ01026758.1_pt1 | contig 27711 bp, 19 predicted proteins | sample 1951641 | NCBI WGS metagenome assembly ULMJ01 (sample SAMEA4835550, study PRJEB28245) | human gut metagenome | biome: gut microbiome; material: fecal sample | place: Denmark | collected 2008 | reverse complement strand
GAAGCTGCCGCAGCCGCAGCAAATCTGGGTTCAAAAACCTGTCTTATCACCATGGACATGAATAAGATAGGACAGATGAGTTGCAATCCTGCCGTAGGTGGCATTGCCAAAGGACAAATTGTACGAGAGATAGACGCTTTAGGTGGATACATGGGGTTGGTGACCGACCAGACCGCCATCCAGTTTCGCATATTGAACCGTTCCAAAGGCCCTGCCATGTGGAGTCCGCGTGCACAATGCGACCGCAACAAATTTATCTGGGCATGGCGCGAAATCCTGGAAAACATCCCCAATCTGCATATCTGGCAAGATACTGTACGCGAAATCCTCATTGAGAACGGAGAGGCTGTAGGCTTGACTACTTTACTGGATGTGACTTTCCGTGCCAAGTGCATAGTATTAACTGCCGGAACTTTCCTGAACGGATTAATGCACGTCGGGCGTACCCAACTTGCCGGCGGGCGCATGGCAGAACCTGCGTCTTACGAATTAACCGAATCCATCGCAAGACATGGCATTGACTATGGACGCATGAAAACCGGTACCCCTGTCCGCATTGACGGGCGGAGCGTACACTATGAATACATGGAGACACAAGATGGCGAATCGGACTTCCACAAGTTTTCATTCATGGACACCAGCATCCGTCACCTGAAACAACTTCCATGCTGGACTTGCTTCACAAACGAAGAAGTGCATCGTGTGCTGCGCGAAGGATTACCGGATTCTCCCCTTTTCAACGGACAAATTCAAAGTATCGGCCCCCGCTATTGTCCCAGCATCGAAACTAAGATAGTAACATTCCCCGATAAGGGACAACATCAACTTTTCCTTGAACCGGAAGGGGAAACTACCCAGGAACTTTATTTAAATGGTTTCTCTTCATCGCTCCCTATGAATATACAAATCGAAGCATTGAAGAAAGTACCGGCATTCAAGGATTTGGTTATTTACCGCCCGGGCTATGCCATCGAATATGATTTCTTTGACCCTACGCAACTGAAACACACGTTGGAATCGAAGAAAATTAAAAATCTGTTCTTTGCCGGACAAGTGAACGGAACCACCGGATATGAAGAAGCTGCCGGACAAGGTATCATTGCCGGTATCAATGCACACATCAATTGCCATGGGGGCGAACCGTTTACTTTGGCACGCGACGAAGCATATATCGGCGTATTAATCGACGACCTGGTGACAAAAGGAGTGGATGAACCTTATCGCATGTTCACTTCACGCGCGGAGTACCGCATCTTATTACGCATGGACGATGCCGACATGCGTCTTACAGAAAAGGCATGGAAACTTGGGCTTGTCAAAAGCGACCGTTACGAGTTGCTGAAACGGAAACGTGAAGCTATCAATAATATTGTGGAGTTCACCCGCAACTACTCGATGAAACCGGCACTAATAAATCCGGCATTAGAGAAGCTTGGTACCACTCCCCTACGACAAGGATGCAAATTAATAGATTTGATAAACCGTCCGCAAGTTACCATTCAGAACATGGCGGAACATGTTGACGCCTTCCGCCGGGAACTGGATAAGATTACTGAAAGAAAAGAGGAAATCATGGAGGCTGCCGAAATACTTATCAAGTATGAAGGGTACATCGGACGTGAGCGAATCATCGCCGATAAATTGGCCCGGCTGGAAAGCATCAAGATAAAGGGAAAGTTCGATTACAATTCTATTCAATCCCTTTCCACCGAAGCCAGACAGAAATTGGAAAAGATAGATCCGGAAACAATCGCTCAGGCGAGCCGTATTCCGGGAGTGTCTCCAAGCGATATAAACGTTCTGCTGGTACTTTCGGGCAGATAACGTGGAACGTTCCACGTGAAACAAAAGGATTCAATAAATGCATTAAAAATACTGATTATGAGCAAAGAAACTCTTGCAAAAAGCATTCGGGAAATCCCCGACTTCCCTATTCCGGGAATCCTGTTCTACGACGTAACAACCTTGTTCAAAGATCCGGCCAGGCTACAGGAACTTTCTGATACAATGTATGAGATGTATAAGGATAAGGGCATCACTAAAGTTGTAGGCATTGAATCAAGAGGGTTCATCATGGGGCCTATCCTCGCAACCCGATTGAATGCGGGCTTCATCCCTATCCGCAAACCCGGAAAACTTCCAGCAGAAACAATAGAAGAAAGCTACGACAAGGAATACGGAAAGGACACCATTCAGATACACAAGGATGCTCTGGACGAAAACGACGTCGTTCTGCTTCATGATGATTTGCTTGCAACGGGTGGAACAATGGAAGCAGCCTGCAAGTTAGTACAGAAGATGAATCCGAAGAAGATTTATGTAAACTTCATCATTGAACTGAAGGATTTGCATGGAAAGGAACTATTCAATAAAGATGTAGATGTGCAGTCGGTGCTTTCTTTATAACTGATTTTATTACCTAAACAGACAGCAAGAACCTCATGGAGAATAACCCGGAACTAAAAACCAGCGAATATCTGAAAGGGATTGTATTGAACCTTCCCGAAAGCCCCGGTATTTATCAATATCTGAATACCGAAGGAGTTATCATATACGTAGGCAAAGCTAAAAACTTAAAGCGAAGGGTTTCCTCCTATTTCAATAAAGACCACGAGCCGGGAAAGACAAGGGTGCTTGTCAGCAAGATTGCTGATATACGCTACATCGTCGTTAATTCAGAAGAAGATGCGTTGCTGCTGGAAAACAATCTCATCAAGAAGTATAAGCCACGGTACAATGTTCTTCTGAAAGACGACAAGACTTACCCATCTATCTGCGTACAAAACGAGTATTTTCCCCGAATATTCAAGACCCGCAAGATTATACGCAACGGCTCTTCATACTATGGACCCTACAGCCATGCACCTTCCATGAATGCATTGCTCGACCTTATCAAACATTTATATCCACTACGCACCTGCAACCTCAACCTTTCACCCGAAAATATCAATGCAGGCAAGTTCAACGTCTGTCTGGAATACCACATTAAGAACTGCGCAGGCCCCTGCATTGGCAAGCAATCACTGGATGATTACATGAAAAACATCGGTGAAATCAAGGAAATTCTCAAAGGGAACACACAGGAAATAGAACGGATGCTCTATCAGCAGATGCAGAAACTGGCAGCCGATATGAAGTTTGAAGAGGCACAAGGAATCAAAGAGAAGTATATGCTGATTGAGAGCTACCGTGCCAAATCAGAAGTAGTAAGCAACGTGTTGCACAATATCGATGTATTTAGCATAGAGGAAGACAGCGACGGGAAATCAGCCTTTATCAACTACCTGCATATCACGAATGGAGCCATCAACCAAGCATTTACGTTTGAGTATAAAAAGCGTTTGAACGAAACCAAAGAGGAACTCCTTCCACTGGGCATCATTGAAATGCGGGAGCGCTATAAGAGCCTTTCACGCGAAATCATCGTACCTTTCGAGGTGGATATGGAGTTGAAAGATGTCGTTTTCACCATTCCTCAACGGGGAGACAAGAAGAAACTACTGGAACTTTCCATTCTGAATGTGAAGCAATACAAGGCCGACCGTCTGAAACAGGCTGAAAAGCTGAATCCGGAACAACGCAACGTCCGGCTAATGAAAGAAATACAGGACGAGCTGCATCTGGAACACCTGCCTATGCAGATAGAATGTTTCGATAACTCAAATATTCAGGGTTCCGACCCTGTGGCTGCCTGCGTGGTGTTCAAGAAGGCAAAACCTTCGAAACAGGACTATCGGAAATATAATATAAAGACCGTAGTGGGCGCGGATGACTATGCCTCCATGAAAGAAGTCGTCAGACGCCGTTACCAGCGCGCTGTTGAAGAGAAGTTACCCCTACCCGACCTCCTTATCACCGACGGTGGAAAGGGACAAATGAGCGCCGTAAAAGAAGTTCTGGATGAACTGAATCTGAATATTCCCATCGCCGGACTTGCCAAGGACGGCAAGCACCGCACATCAGAATTACTTTACGGCTTCCCACCGCAAACCATCGGATTAAAACAAAACACTCCCCTGTTCCGCCTTTTGACGCAGATACAAGACGAGGTTCACCGCTTTGCCATTTCTTTCCATCGCGACAAACGCAGCAAACGGCAGATAGCCTCGGAACTCGATGAAATAAAGGGGATTGGCGAGAAGACGAAATCCGCTCTGCTCAAGGAGTTTAAGAGCGTAAAACGCATCAAGGAGGCATCGTTGGAAGCCATTGCAGCAGTGGCAGGAGAAGCGAAGGCGAGAGTTATAAAAGAGCACTTCGGAGCAGAAAAGCTCCCGTAATTCGCAGAGTATACATATTCTAATCATTGATACTAGTTTGCCAATGTCTTGCCATAGGCTTGGCAAACTTTTGCCATCGCAGTGGCAAGACTTTGCCAAGCCTATGGCACAACTGTGCCAATACGGTGGCAAAAACAAAAGAATCATACGTTCAAATTACAGGCAATCACGAATTTATTCGTAACTTTGCAGCCCGGAAAAGATTAAAAGATTAGGATAAAAGAACATGAGAATAGTCATACAACGTACCGGACACGCATCCGTTACAATCAATGGAACTTGCAAATCTGCTATAGGGAAAGGGCTTCTGATATTGGTAGGCATTGAGGAAACAGACGGTCAGGAAGATATTGACTGGCTCTGCAAAAAGATTGTCAACCTGCGCGTCTTCGATGACGAGAACGGAGTGATGAATAAATCCATCCTCGATATTGACGGTGAGATACTGGTAATCAGCCAGTTCACTCTGCACGCTTCCACCAGGAAAGGCAACCGCCCCTCCTACATCCGAGCAGCTAAACCCGAAATATCCATCCCGTTGTATGAACAGTTTTGCCGTGAATTGAGTTCTTCATTAGGTAAAGAAATAGGCACCGGCGAATTTGGCGCCGATATGAAGGTAGAATTATTGAACGATGGTCCCGTGACCATCTGTATGGATACAAAAAACAAGGAATGATGACATTAGAAGAAGCTCAGCAACAAGTAGATTGCTGGATTAAGAAGTACGGAGTGCGCTACTTCAGCGAACTCACCAACATGGCTGTTCTCACCGAGGAGGTAGGCGAACTGGCAAGAGTTATGTCCCGCAAATACGGCGACCAATCCTTTAAGGAAGGAGAAAAAGACAATATCGATGACGAAATAGCGGATGTCCTCTGGGTACTCCTCTGCATTGCCAATCAAACGGGCGTAAACGTCACTGAAGCGTTTGCCCGCAACCTTGAGAAGAAAACCCAACGGGACAACACCCGACATATCAATAATCCAAAATTGCATGACCATGGAGAAGAATGAACCCACTCAGAACAAGTATGATGCCGCATTGGCGAAGTACAACACCCAGCTGGACGATGCGGAAGTTGCTGCAAAAGTAGCCAAACTCATCGCGGAGAAAGTGCCCGGAAACCATACAGAAGCAGTCAAGAAGCTCTTGTTCCACTGCATCGACCTGACCACGCTGAACACCACCGACAGCGATGAAAGCGTGATGAAATTCACGGAAAAGGTGAATCAGTTTGACGATGAATTCCCCGATTTGGAGAACGTGGCAGCCATCTGTGTCTATCCTAATTTCGCAGAAATCGTAAAGAATACGCTGGAAGTGGAAGATGTAAAGATAGCCTGTGTTTCGGCCGGATTCCCTTCTTCACAGACCTTCACGGAAGTGAAAGTAGCAGAGACGGCTATGGCGCTGATGGAAGGTGCAGATGAGATAGATATCGTTATCCCTGTAGGCAAATTCCTAAGCGGAGACTACGAAAGCATGTGCGAAGAGATACAGGAACTGAAAGACGTGTGCAAGGAACACCACATGAAGGTCATTCTGGAAACAGGTGCCCTGAAGACAGCTTCCAACATCATGAAAGCCTCTATCCTATCCATGTATTCGGGTGCGGATTTCATCAAAACCTCTACCGGAAAGCAACAACCTGCCGCAACGCCCGAAGCTGCTTATGTGATGTGCCGGGCCATCAAGGAATATTACGATGAAACCGGCAATAAAGTGGGATTCAAGCCTGCCGGAGGTATCAATACCGTGAACGATGCGGTTATTTACTACACCATCGTCAAAGAAGTGCTGGGTGAAGAATGGCTTAACAATGAATGGTTCCGACTGGGTACCAGCAGATTAGCAAACCTTTTGCTTTCTGAGATTAAAGGAGAAGAAATGAAGTTCTTCTAATAAAGAACCACATTCATTCAAAATAAAAGCGAAGGACTCATTCTCTTCTTATTGGAGAATGAGTCCTTCGCTTTATTTTTGAGGTAATATATTATAGTTACTTATCCCTGTCCACCACATAATCCAGATAAGCGGTAAGCGCTGTTTTTACATCCGTATCAGGCAGACCCGCCAGTAAGGACAAGGCTTTCTCCTTATATGCATGCATAGTTTCTACAGCATACCCAATACCGCCTTGCTGCTTGGTAAACTCAATTAAACGGGCGATTTCATCGGACGTGGCAGTACCATCTTTCACTTTCATGGCTATTTCTTCGGCCGCCTTGTCGTGGGTTGCATTCAAAGCATAAAGCACGGGAAGCGTCAACTTGCCTTCAAGCATATCATTCCCCGTAGGTTTGCCTATCTCCTTGCTATCGTAATAGTCGAAAATATCATCTTTAATCTGGAAACAAAGACCGATATATTCACCAAACAAGCGTGCAAATTCAGCCTGTTCATCGGTCACTCCCACCGAAAGAGCACCCGCTTTGGTGCAAGCTGCAAAGAGTACAGCCGTCTTCTTGCGGATTACATCGAAATAGATTTCTTCGGAGAACTGGAGATTACTTACATTGGAGAGTTGCAGAAGCTCCCCCTCCGACAAATTCTGTCCGAGTCGGGAAACAACGTCAATAATAGCATAATTATGTGTTTTGCCCACCTGAACAAGCGAGGTTGCCAACAGATAATCTCCTACCAGCACCGCCACCTTATTATTATAGATAGCGTTCACCGATAACTGCCCCCGACGTTCGGTGCTTTCATCCACCACATCATCATGAACCAGACTGGCCGTATGCAACAATTCAAGGGAAACAGCCGCATGGAGAGTCTCCGGGCAAACCGTACCATACAGTTTTGCCATCAGCAAGAGCAACATCGGACGCATCATTTTCCCGTTCCTTTGCCGAATGTGTGAAATTACTTCATTCAGTAAAAAGTTGGAACTGGTAAGTGAAGTGTCGAACAGCTTCTTAAAGTCATCCAGCTCTGCCGCTATCGGGGATTTTATAAGTGATGAGTTGTCCATGCATCGCTATTTTCCCACAAAAATAGTAATAAAACAGTTAATACGGTATTTTTTTGTACTTTTACCATGAAAAAAAGGATAAATATATGAATTCTGACGATAAACTGTTTCTTCTCGATGCCTATGCATTGATATATCGCGCCTATTACGCGTTCATCAAGAATCCGCGGATTAACTCCAAGGGGTTCAATACTTCGGCCATTCTGGGCTTTGTAAATACACTTGAAGAAGTGCTCAAAAAAGAGAACCCAAGCCATATCGGTGTCGCTTTCGACCCCTCCGGCCCTACCTTCCGCCATGAAGCATACGAACAATATAAGGCACAACGGGAAGAAACTCCGGAGGCCATCCGCCTCTCCGTACCTATTATAAAGGATATTATACGCGCATACCGCATCCCCATCCTGGAAGTGCCGGGCTATGAAGCCGACGATGTGATTGGCACACTTGCCACGGAGGCAGGGAAACAGGGCATCACCACCTATATGATGACGCCTGATAAAGACTACGGGCAGTTGGTTTCCGAAAACGTATTCATGTACCGTCCCAAGCACACAGGCGGCTTTGAGGTCATGGGCATAGAGCAGGTGAAAGCTAAGTTCGACATCCAGTCCACCCAGCAAGTCATCGACATGCTCGGATTGATGGGCGATGCTTCCGATAACATTCCCGGTTGCCCGGGCGTCGGAGAGAAAACCGCACAGAAGTTAATCAGCGAATTCGGGAGCATCGAAAATCTGCTGGAGCATACCGACCAACTGAAAGGCGCCCTGAAGACCAAAGTGGAAAACAACCGAGAAATGATTACTTTCTCCAAATTCCTCGCAACTATCAAAATTGATGTTCCCATCAAACTTGATATGAAAGCACTCGTTCGCGAAGAACCCAATGAGGAAGAACTCCGGAAAATTTTCGAAGAGATGGAATTTCGTACGCTCATCGACCGTGTACTCAAAAAAAGCAGCTCCCCCTCCCCTTCTTCCGAAACTCCCGACCTTTTCTCGGCTGGTCCTCTTTTTACCCAAAATAGCGGTCCCGTCCAAGGCAATTTGTTTGAAGAATTTGCGCCCAACGGGACGGAAGAGCCGAAAAAATCAAATCTCGCGCGTTTAGAAACGCTTAATCCGGACTACCAACTCATTGATACAGAAGAGAAAAGAGCGGAATTTATTAAAAAGTTGCTTACAACGAAAATTCTCTCAATAGATACCGAAACTACTTCGGCCGAGCCAATGGAAGCAGAATTGGTAGGAATGAGTTTCAGTGACACCGAAAATCAGGCTTACTATGTTCCGGTCCCGCCCGAACGGGAAGAAGCGTTAAAAATAGTAAATGAGTTCCGTCCGCTCTACGAAAATGAAAATTCCATGAAGGTGGGACAAAATATCAAGTACGACATTCTTGTTCTCCAAAATTATGGAATAGAAGTGAAAGGCGAACTTTTCGACACGATGCTCGCACATTACGTGCTGCAACCCGAGCTTCGTCACAACATGGATTATCTGGCGGAGATTTATCTGCATTATCAAACCATCCACATCGACGAACTTATCGGTCCGAAAGGAAAGAACCAGAAAAACATGCGCGACCTTCCACCGGAGGAAGTTTATAAATATGCCTGCGAAGATGCGGACATAACCCTAAAATTGAAGAACGTACTCGAAAAGGAGTTGAAAGAACAAGGCGTGGAACATCTCTTCTATGAAATAGAAATGCCATTGGTGCGCGTGCTTGCCAATATGGAAAGCAATGGAGTCCGCATAGACACCGAGGCACTGAAACAAACGTCCGAACACTTCACCGCCCGCCTGCAAGAGATTGAAAAAGAAATCTACGAGTTGGCAGGAGAGACATTCAATATCGCTTCGCCCAAGCAAGTGGGTGAAGTCCTGTTCGACAAACTGAAAATCATTGATAAGGCGAAAAAGACCAAGACCGGTCAGTACGTCACCTCAGAAGAAGTGTTGGAAAGCTTGCGCAATAAGCATGATATTATCGGAAAAATACTGGAATACCGTGGACTAAAGAAATTATTAGGAACATATGTAGACGCTCTTCCCCTGCTGATTAATCCACGCACAGGGCGCATCCATACTTCTTTCAACCAGGCAGTCACGGCTACCGGACGACTTAGTTCCAGCAATCCGAATTTACAGAACATCCCCATCCGCGATGAAGATGGCAAGGAAATCCGTAAGGCTTTCATCCCGGACGATGGCTGCGAGTTCTTCTCTGCCGACTACTCACAGATAGAACTGCGCATCATGGCGCATCTGAGCGAAGACAAAAATATGATAGACGCCTTCCTCAGCGGATATGATATCCATGCCGCCACCGCCGCCAAAATATATAAGATAGATATCAAAGACGTCACCTCCGATATGCGCCGCAAAGCCAAGACAGCCAACTTCGGCATTATCTACGGCATCTCCATCTTCGGATTGGCAGAGCGCATGAACGTGGACCGTAAAGAGGCCAAGGAACTGATTGACGGATATTTTGAAACCTATCCGCAGGTACGTGAATATATGGACAAGAGCATACAGGTGGCCCGCGAACAAGGCTATGTGGAAACCATCTTCCACCGCAAACGTTTCTTGCCCGACATCAACTCAAGAAATGCAACGGTACGGGGATATGCAGAACGCAATGCCATCAATGCTCCCATCCAGGGAAGTGCCGCCGACATCATCAAAGTTGCCATGGCACACATCTATAAACGCTTTCAAACTTACAATCTGAAAGCAAAGATGATTTTACAGGTTCATGACGAACTAAATTTCAGCGTTCCAGAGGCTGAAAAAGAGTTTGTGCAACAAATTGTAATCGAAGAGATGGAACGCGCATATCGCATGCACGTACCATTGAGAGCCGATTGCGGGTGGGGAAAGAACTGGTTACAGGCTCACTAAACCGCCTTATAACTTTATTTAACTTACAATCAGAAAGCAACTGAAGCATTCCATTCAAAATACAGTTTGCTCACCAGAATATCCGGCAACATCACTGCCGGATATTTTTTTGTCATCAATATTGGCAAAAAGAAAGAGTAGCAAAGCATACACTGCTGACATTTTGACTATATTTAATCTATTATTTGCATTTATGTCAATTTAATCCGTACCTTTGCGCCGAAATCAATGACATATTGATAGAATATAGTAAGAGATAACTTAAAAACATATAGAACCATGAAAACAAAAGTATTTTTAAAAACAGTTGCTTTGTCAGCAGTAATTCTGTTTGGTAGCATTGCAGCTTCTGCAGCTAACAAAAACAACCTTATTTACAATTCGGAAGAAAGAGATGGAGTGATGGTAGGACAGACCGTTTACAAGATGGACGGTGGTGCTTTAGCAAACTATATGAAGTACAGCTACAAGTACGACGACCAGAAACGCATGACGGAAAGTGAAACTATGAAGTGGAACAGCACAAAGAATGCTTGGGAAAACGACCTTCGCATTTGCTATGCTTACCAGGGAAAGAGCCTCACTACTACTTACTACAAGTGGAACAGCAAACAAAAAGCATATGTCCTTGTTCCTGACATGACAGTTACAATGGACAACCCCAATCTGTAAAAGACGACAGATTCTCTCTTAAAAATCTAACAAATCGAACAAACCGAAACCTTTATAAGTTTTGTACACTAAGTGAAAGCCGGAATACGTGATGTATCCCGGCTTTTTTCATAACTTTGCCCACCAAAACAATACTTATTCTATGATACCCGCCACCCTCGTCCATTACATTGAAACGGAGATTATCCCGCGTTACGAGCATTTTGATAAAGCTCATAACCTTTCACATGTGCAGACAGTTATTGAAGAGAGTCTTTCACTTGCCGCAAAATATAATATAAACGAAAACATGGCATATACCATTGCTGCATACCACGATACAGGGCTTTGCCGGGACAGAACTACGCACCATCTTCTTTCGGGTGAGATTCTGAAACAAGATGAAACGCTCCGCCAATGGTTCAGCGAAGAAGAGATAGAAACCATGAAGGAGGCGGTAGAAGACCATCGCGCATCTACCGACCACGAACCACGAAGCATTTACGGTAAAATAGTGGCAGAGGCAGACCGCGTGATTGACCCCGTCATCACCCTGCGCCGCACCGTGCAATACGGATTAAAACAGAAACCGGAAGCGGATAAAGAATGGCACTACCAACGTTTCCGCCAACATCTGATGGAGAAGTATGCACCGGGCGGATATCTGAAACTTTGGCTTCCGGAATCAAAGAATGCAGAAAGACTGAAAGAACTGCAAAAGATTATTGCAGACGAAGCACAGTTAAAGAGCATCTTTCAACAGTTGTTTGCCGAGGAAAAAGAATAAGGAATAAAGCCACATATAAAGCAAAGAATATATCTCAGAACTTACGTAATCCTGCTCTTTTCTAAAAAAAAGAAGATGTGTCGAGAATCTGATAAAGCGTATTATTCTGTCATTCTGAACGCAGTGAAGAATCTCTTCTCCTGAACACATAAAAAGTAGATTCTTCACTGCGTTCAGAATGACAGAGCTATATGATAGCGGATTTTAGTTTCGACACATCCTCTTCTATCTGTTAAGCAATCATTTTAATCCTGCTTCTGAATATATTTTCCATTGCTATAAGCATAAACATTGTCATTAATAGTAATGTCCATACTTGTAGCATCGCAATCTCCAAATAGTGGAGCGCAGACAAAACTACTATAATTACTATCATTTGCCTTACCGGCATCGCTTATAGTAAAACTACCCAGATTGACCGCACTACCATCATAGGTATAGGTTCCGCTGACCGTATTATTCTTGAATATGGCTGAAGACGCCTGCTGACTTGCCGTAACCCCGAAACAACCAAGGAATGGCGAGCTATAGTTTACCTTATTGGCATATTTAGTATCAGATACCTTCATTGTTATATTGCTTGTCTGGCAATTTTCTATGATGAATGATTTGGCTTCAATAATATACCCCGCCAATCCGGCAATGTTATAACTTCCACCGTTAATTGTAAAATCAGATACAGAACATCCTTTCAAATGAATGTCTTCAGTATTGTTTCCATTCATATAAGATACAATACCTGCCAGCTTTACAGCACCATCCGTATCACTTCCCATGTTTATCTCAGAATTGCTGACCTTTACGTTTTCTACTGTCAGACTTCCATTGGAGAAACCTATTATAACAGCTGTCCATTTGGAGCTTCCATTAATAGTGGCATTAGTGACATTCAGATTCTTAACGACTGCATTTTGTACATTGCCCAATAGACCGGCTCCAGGATATTTGTGATTGACCGTAAGATTGCTGATGGTCTTATTGTTACCGTCGAAAGTCCCCTTGAAGTATTTCACGGTTTTCACGTACTCAACCTCATGCTTACTCATGTTGATCGTTTTATGCGCTGAATTATCACCTATCGGTTTCCAACTTTTATTACCCATATCCAGATCATTGGACAATTGAATGGTTTTCCCTTCAAATGTATTGTTCTTTTCCACTTGTTTGGCTATCCATGCCAACTCGCTGGGAGCAGTGATAGTATAAACATTGTCTTTGCATTTCGGTTCAAAGGCGCAACTACCATCCCACGGAATATTATTGACTATATTAAAGTCCGTACCGGCAACTAACGTTTTTTCTGTTCCGCTATTCTCCGTTACTTTGATCGTAAAATTAGGAACTGATTCCAGCTCTACAATACCGCACCATTTACAGCCGCCCATCGGAACTTTCAAAGCAGTTTCATTAGTCAAAGCATCTGTAGTACAGTTCTTAATGATGACAGTTCGCGCCTTGGTACCGCTATTGGCAATGTCACCGATAAAGCCGGACACATATCCGTAAGTGTTATCACATTCACCGTTCAGGCTCAGAGTGATATCCTTTGTGGAACAATCCTCAAACGTCACACTGTCATACATAGAACCTACCAAGCCTCCATACCCGAAGGATGCCGCTATAGAGGCTTTCTCTACTTTACAACCTTTCAGTGTGGCCGTTGCAGTATTGGCTGCCGCTCCATCCGCTTCGATATAGCCAATCAGACCACCTACACGGTAAGAGGTTGCACCATGGGTAAAGATCTCCACATTTTTGGCAACGCAATTCTCATACTTGGTAACATTGCCTCTTGAATAACCCACCAGTGCGCCTACCCATTTGGGAGAGACTGAGGCATCGGGACGAATGGTTACTTTGTCCAGTGTGATATCCTTGATGGTGGCAGCACCATATACAACAGCAAACAGACCGATACAAGCCTGTGGGGTATACTTGGTTTCCTGCTGGTTCATGATATACTGGCTCATATTCAAGTTTTTAATAGTATGACTCTTTCCGTCGAATATTTTTCCATTGATAACCATACCCAACCATGGCTTATCGGCAAGGTCAACATCAGCATACAGAGTCGTTGTTTCAGCAGTCAATGTCACCGGAAGTGACTTGTAATTGACGTTGCTGGGAGCTGTTTTCGACTGATAAAATGCCAGTTGTGCAGCCGTATAGATATTACCGTTTGTAGCTTCCACCTGAGAGATTCCATCCCAAGTAGAAGTGAGTTTAAAGTTTTCAGGATTGGTTACCGCTTTGATGTTTGCGGCTCCAAAAGAAGCGACATCCACAGTTGCGCTGTTACTGCCATCACGCACCAATTCTTCTACTGTTCCATAGATTTCTACGTTACCGCCCTTGATGGTCAGTTTCTTAACCGTTACTCCGGCATTTACCACTAATGTTTGTTTGGCGGTGGTAACGGTCACTTCATTGTAGGTAGCCGTTGCACCCACCGCACTCAGGGTAACGGTTGTTCGTGGCATATCAATAGCGACAGAAGGGGCGCTGGTTCCACCGCCGCTTACCTCCGGAATTGCCAGTGAGACTTTGTTAGTGGCTGTTTCTGCGGGGGCCGTCTGGCCTTCCTTATTCTTGTCCGTCAGTTGTAATGCCCCCTTGCTTGTGCCGGGGACTGAATTAAAAGCCAGATTAATATCGGAATTCTCCACTACAGGTATCTCGATTCCGGAACTTTGTTCTGCTGTGGCAAACTCTCCGGTTATGGCAATGTCTGTAGTAGTTTTTTTCTCCGGTGCTGTCTGCGGAAGGTTACTACTGTTTGCTAAAGCTTCGTTAAGTGCACTTGGTGTGGTTGCCTCTACCGTAACACAGTCCAAAGCCGGAACTTCCAGCAAGTCTCTGCGGTTAAGCGTCTTGTCATTCAAAGTCTTGGTAAAGTACACTTTGTCGCTTCCATTGGTCAGTTCGGCTGTAATGAATTGATAAGTACCTATGGGTAATGGAATGTAGAAACTCCGTGAAGTAGTGCTTGATGAAGCATCGAAAGTAGCAGTGATAGTCTTGCTGGCGCTTTCATTCTTTATTGTCAATACAGGGTATTCCGCACTTAAGTCCGCCGTGCAAGTTCCCGCGATATTATTGGATGCGGTAATCTTGAAAGTCGTAGCATCTGCCGGTATTTTGTTTACCGTCAGCTTAATCAAGGCTGCCATATGCTTGAAGGAAAGAGCACTTAAATTACCAGCATCCGTTACTTTTGCATACATCGGGCCGTTGCTCGAACCGGCATATTTTTCAAGGGTGGCGGACAAGGTCATAGTCAACGTATTGTCGCTTACACTCATAGCCGATTGGTCAGGATAGATGGAGAAAGATGCGGTCTTGCCACTTTCTACACTTCCGGTGAAAGTCGCAGAGGTTGTTCCCGCACCGCTTTGATAACTAAGCGTCGTTTTAGAATTGTCCGCACAGAACAATGCCAATGCATCGGTCTCTTGCCATACAATCTGATATTGATCATTTACCGTGGTACGGGTATTACCGCCCGCACCTTCAAAAGTAGCCGTAATGGTGGTGTTTCCTTTCTCATTGGTCATTTCAAATTCGTCCTGACTGCAACTGAATACGGTCAAAGCAACAGTTGCTGTGCAGGCAACTTGCATGAGTTTTCGTAGTCTTAACATAATAGAGTTCCTCCTTAGTTTTCTATGGTTAGAATGTCATTGATTAAATCTTCCAAATCACTGCTTGATGCAGAACCATAGTTGCGTGTAGAAGTTCTGTTAGAGTAAGATTTCGTTTGAACGGGGTTGTAACCTTCGCTGCTTGCCGCGATTACACCTTCATTCTCCATTTTGATTACTTCCATGGAAGGGGCTTCGTAGGTCTCTTTCTGGGTTTGCTTGTCTGTTGTCATACACTTAATTGTTTAAAGTTTAACATAAAAAAAACGTGAGTCGCTGTATCTGTTTATCCATACATCAGGCCTTCGCAATGCCCTATTCCCGGATAAACAACAGCTACTCACGTCAATTATGTATATAGACACACCATTCCCCTTTTGAAGGAAGATGCAGGTATATAACAAAGACGTGAGCGTTGTTGTTACTATCTCCGGGAATAATCAAAGTTGCGAAGTTTGATGTATGAAGATAATTTCAATAACGCTTTTGTTAAATATAACAAGCTCACTACGCTATAGTGAACATGGGGCAAATATAGTTATAAATTATTTACCTTGATACATTTTGCCATATTTTTATTTTAAATCACTCATCACCAGCCGTCTGATTCATTACGGAAAAATAATGAACTAAATGCTGCTAATAATTTAGGCGCGGATTACGCGGATTACACGGATTCTTTTTCTGTAATATAGTGTGATAGCGCAGCCATTAATCCGTGTAATCCGCGTAATCCGCGCCTAAAATTATATTCATAACCGAGAAGAAATGAACTAAATGCAATAGCTAACTCCTTTCTTAGGCATTCCCTTCGTAGAAATTCTGTTCACCCCAAATGATAACTTTGTACCCCCCACACGGTAACTCCATTTACATGCCGAGGTAAAGGTCGTTACATACCGAGGTAAAGAGCGTTACAATAAGGGGTAAAAGCCGTTACATGCAGCGGTAAATGCTTTTACATCTTGCAGTAAACAGTTGGTAAATACTATCCGCTGATTATCAGCAAACTAATAAAAAAGTCCATCAGCAGTCTTTAATTCATTTCTACACGGATTATGAATATATTTTAGATATGGATTTCACTGATTAAGTTCTATTCCCGTTCCCTCAAAAACAAACCTACCTGCATTTATCACTAACTCCCGGAGGAAAACAAATATCTCCCAATGGTAAAAATGTACAATCTATAAGGCAATAAACAGAAGAATACCTATCTTTGCAGGCAGAAAACAAAGTAATAACGAAATAGATAATGGCTTTACAATGTGGTATTGTCGGCCTGCCGAACGTAGGCAAGTCGACGCTTTTCAACTGTTTGTCCAACGCAAAAGCGCAGGCGGCAAACTTCCCTTTTTGTACAATAGAACCGAATGTAGGTGTAATCACCGTGCCCGATGAGCGCCTGACGAAGCTCGCCGAACTGGTACATCCGGGACGCATCGTGCCCACTACGGTGGAAATCGTAGACATTGCCGGACTCGTAAAGGGCGCCAGCAAAGGCGAAGGACTGGGTAACAAATTCCTCGCAAACATTCGTGAAACGGATGCTATCATCCATGTGCTGCGTTGTTTCGACGATGAAAACGTGACACACGTAGACGGAAGCATCAACCCGGTGCGCGACAAGGAAATCATCGACTACGAGTTGCAACTGAAAGACTTGGAAACCATTGAAAGCCGCATCCAGAAAGTGCAGAAACAAGCACAGACAGGTGGCGACAAAGCTGCCAAGCTGGCTTACGATGTACTGGTGCAGTATAAAGAGGCACTGGAACAAGGCAAAAGCGCACGCACCGTGCAGTTTGAGACCAAAGACGAACAGAAGATTGCCAAAGAGCTTTTCCTCCTGACCAGCAAACCGGTAATGTACGTCTGCAACGTGGACGAGGCAAGCGCAGTGAATGGCAATAAATACGTGGAAATGGTGCGCGAAGCAGTGAAGGACGAAAATGCCGAAATCCTGATTGTAGCCGCCAAGACCGAAGCCGACATCGCCGAGCTGGAAACGTACGAAGACCGCCAGATGTTCCTCGAAGAAGTAGGATTAAAAGAATCCGGCGTAAGCCGCCTGATTAAATCAGCCTACCAATTGCTGAATCTGGAAACCTTCATCACCGCCGGAGAAATGGAAGTGAGAGCATGGACCTACCAGAAAGGCTGGAAAGCTCCGCAATGCGCCGGAGTTATCCATACCGACTTTGAAAAAGGATTCATCCGTGCCGAAGTTATCAAGTACGAAGACTTCATCCAGTATGGCAGCGAGGCCGCCGTACGCGAAGCCGGAAAGCTGGGCGTGGAAGGCAAAGAATACGTAGTGCAGGATGGAGACATCATGCACTTCCGGTTCAACGTCTGATTTACGGAACTCATTATAAATCGTCCGCCAAGTGGCGGGCGATTTAATCACAGAATAATACTGCAAACCAATCATGAAGCAACTTTTCTCCACTCTACTCGTCATGCTTCTGTGCAGTGTCGCTTATGCACAGCAACAAGACTCAGTGACCATCTCCGGTCGCGTGACGGACTATGACGGACAACCGATAGACAGTGCCAGTGTTTGGTGGCAAAACCCGCAGTTCGACATTGTCATAGAAGCCATCACCGACAAAGACGGGCACTACACTGCCCGCGTACCTAAAGGCAAATATCAGAGTGTATCCGCTATCTATCTCCCCTCTTATGCACATATCGCCATGAAAAGCGGTCTGCCCGAAGCAGAACACCGCCTGGAGTTCTGGGCTTGGGACTTCATCGCCGACCACGACACTACGCTCAACATCCGCTACAACCGTATGGAAGCTTACGGCCTACGCGTCTTCCGCATTCCCGGTGCCATGCCCACCTATCAGATATACGTCCGCCCCATGAGCCTGACGCGCTTCTACCAATGGATGGAAAAGGCAAAGCCCGAATCCATACTGCACGGTGAGACTCTTGGCGACATCAAGCAAGAGTCCCAAAGCAAGGATGCCAAAGAATCACAGTGGGCGCCCCGACCCGAGCAACTGAAAGTCACAGTCTGGATAGACGGCGAAGAAGTCCCCGTATTGATGAAGCAGGAAATAAAAGAGTACTTTGACGCCAACGAATATGCCAATGCCTATCTGCTGACCGTGGACTTCCCCAAGCATCCGAAAACAGGACTCCCTTACCGTGTTTTCAAGGTAGAATTGGAAGACCTGGAGAACGGCGACCGGGGCGAAGGGCTTTACTATATGGAAAAAGAAATCTACGTAAAATAGAGTACATTGCAACAATATGGAGAACAATAATATGAAATACCTTATAGCCGGCACAGGTGGCGTGGGAGGCAGTATCGCCGCCTTTCTTTCCCTTGCCGGGAAAGATGTGACCTGCATTGCCCGTGGTGAACATCTGGCTGCCATACGCGAACACGGGTTGCGTCTGCATTCCGACTTGAAAGGCACACATACACTACCCATAAAGGCCTATACTGCTGAAGAATATACAGGTAAAGCCGACGTCATCTTTGTATGTGTCAAAGGTTATTCCGTAGACTCGATAACGGAGTTGATAAAACGCTCCGCCCACAAGGACACGGTCGTAATCCCTATTCTCAATGTCTACGGCACAGGTCCCCGCATCCAGCGCCTGGTGCCCGGAGTGACGGTCCTGGACGGCTGCATCTACATTGTCGGCTTCGTGTCCGGCAAAGGGGAAATCACGCAAATGGGCAAGATATTCCGTCTGGTTTATGGTGCACACAAAGGCACGGTTGTTCCCCGTGGAACGTTGGAAACGATACAACAAGATTTGCAGGAAAGCGGCATCAAAGCCGAGATATCTCCCGACATCAACCAGGACACTTTCGTGAAGTGGTCTTTCATCTCTGCTATGGCTGTCACCGGAGCTTATTACGATGTGCCTATGGGCGAAGTACAGAAGCCCGGAGAGGTGCGCAATACGTTTATCGGACTGTCTCAGGAAAGTGCCGCACTGGGCGCTAAACTCGGCATTGAACTCAAGGAAGACATTGTAGAATATAATCTTAAAGTTATCGACAAGCTGGACCCGGAAAGCACCGCTTCCATGCAGAAGGATATGGCTAAGGGACACGAAAGTGAGGTGCAAGGGTTGCTTTTTGATATGATTGCTGCCGCAGAAGAACAGGGGATTGATATTCCGACGTACAGGATGGTGGCGGAGAAGTTCAAACAATAAACCATATAATCAGATACATTTATGCTATCACCGCTGACTATCAATTGGAATCCCGACCCCGAACTGTTCAACCTCTTCGGAATCTTCCCCCTCCGCTACTACGGGCTACTGTGGGGCATCGGCATCGTACTTGCCTGCATCATAGTCCAGCGCCAATACCGCGACCGAAAAATCAGCGAAGACAAGTTCACCCCGCTCTTTTTTTATTGCGTAATCGGCATCACCCTCGGAGCAAGGTTAGGGCACTGCATCTTCTACGATTGGAGCTATTATCAGAATCATCTCATAGAAATGATACTTCCCATCAAGCAATTTCCGAACGAAGGCTGGAAGTGGATAGGCTATCGAGGACTTGCCAGTCATGGCGGCACCCTGGGACTAATCATCGCCTTGTGGCTGTATTGCCGCAGAACCAAGATGCACTATATGGACGTGCTGGACATGATAGCCGTAGCCACCCCCATCTGCGCCTGCTGCATCCGCCTTGCCAACCTGATGAACTCTGAAATCATTGGCAAGCCAACCGATGTGCCCTGGGCTTTTGTTTTCGAACAGGTAGATATGCTACCCCGCCATCCGGCACAGCTTTACGAAGCAATCGCCTACTTCATCTTCTTCCTGGGAATGATTTACTTATATAAGAAGTCAGACCACGGCAAAAAGCTACACCGCGGCTTCTTCTTCGGTCTTTGCCTGACAGAGATATTCGTCTTCCGCTTCTTTGTGGAGTTCCTCAAAGAAAACCAAGTGGATTTCGAGAATACAATGACTCTCAACATGGGGCAATGGCTCAGCGTTCCGTTCGTTATCATTGGAATATACTTCATGCTCTTTTATGGAAAGAAACAAGCGATAAAAAGTAAATAAACTTATCTATAACCAATATAATTGAAAATATGCTCTCATTACTAACCATCAACTGGAACCCCAATCCCGAACTGTTCAATTTGTTCGGTCATGTACCCGTCCGTTACTACGGTCTGTTGTGGGTCATTGGTATCGCATGCTCCTATTTTGTAGTCCGCTACCAGTATAGAGACAAGAAAATCAGCGACGCGAAGTTCGAACCGCTGTTCTTCTATTGCTTCTTCGGTATCCTCATCGGCGCCCGGCTGGGACACTGCCTGTTCTATCAGCCGGAATATTATCTGCATCACTTCTGGGAAATGATATTGCCTATACAATTCCCACCCGAAGGCGGCTGGAAGTGGACAGGCTACGCAGGACTTGCCAGTCACGGTGGTACCCTTGGATTGATTATCGCCCTCTGGATGTACTGCCGCAAAATGAAGATGCACTACATGGACGTGCTGGACATGATAGCCGTATCCACCCCTATCTGCGCCTGCTTCATCCGTCTTGCCAACCTGATGAACTCCGAAATCATCGGCAAAGCAACCGATGTGCCCTGGGCATTCGTATTTGAAAGAGTGGATATGCTGCCCCGCCATCCGGCACAGCTTTACGAGGCCATCGCCTATTTCATCTTCTTCCTGATTATGATTTTCCTGTATAAGAACTATGGCAAAAAGCTGCATCGTGGCTTCTTCTTCGGCCTCTGCCTGACGGAAATCTTTGTATTCCGCTTCTTCGTAGAGTTTCTGAAAGAGAACCAGGTAGACTTTGAAAACAGCATGTCGCTGAATATGGGACAATGGCTGAGTGTTCCGTTTGTGATTATAGGGGTATATTTTATGTTCTTCTACGGAAAGAAGAAGGCATAGAAGAATGAAGAAAACAACATAAGTAAATGGCTGAAGAATATTCTTATACAGGATTCTTCAGCCATCGGTTTGCTATTTACGCTGCCATTTACTCTTTGAAGCATGTTCCCGTTTCAGTATATCACTTAATGGCACTTCAAATATCTTAGCCTCAACCCACGCCACAAAGTCGAATTTACGCAATATCTGAGTTTCATACTTATCAGTATACAAGGCACGGACTTCTTCCGCCATACTCTCCCATATCTCCGCCCTCTTTTTCCGGTCCTTATCCACAAAAGAATAGTTCAGAAACTTGAGCAAAAACGATTCCACCTTCAGATTATGCCCTTTATTCTTGGACATTTCACGCTTGATAGACCGGAGTTCCGACTGAATATAGTCAATATCCCCCAGTTCATAGTGAATCATCACATTCACAATCCGAATGGTACGAAACAGTGGAAGAGAATACAGGTGCCCCCTCCCGATAGTTGCACTCAAGCGTTTTCTTGCCTTTCTATACTCCCCATTCCCGAGATAAACAAGAGCAATGTACAATGACATTTCCGCCTGTTGCTGCTCTTTTAATAATGCCATTTTATCAATCAGCGAAGCCTGATGTTCAGCAATCCACAAACCAGCCTGTTCAAACTCTCCCCTATCGATATAGGAGAATAACCTGTATATGAATATCACATAAGTTACATTCAACTGAAAACTCGATGACGGCGAAGACAGTTTCTCCAACTTCTCAATAAAGTAATCCATACCCTCATAGTTGTGCATAATGCGAAGACTCTCTAACATTCCTTCTACCGTCATCAGATAATATACCGGAGGATTATTCCAAAGATGGGCATTCTCTTCAAACAACTTGTTCAGTTCCACAAACGAATTGAACGCAGCTCTGTAATCTCCCACCGTCACAAAGTAATTGGCCTGGAAAAGTTGGTGATTCTTCTTTATCTCAAAGTTCTCGACGCCTGCACTGGCCACGATACTTATCTCACTGGTCACCAGGTCATCCAGCTTCTGAGTCTCCTCCAACGAACGTGAAGCTCCCCTGTTCAGCATCCTATGCTTCAATAACTCATACAATGAAGACTGCTCATTCAGTTGACTGATACTTTTCAGTGTACTTTTCATTTTATATTGTTTATTCAGCAGCTTCTTTTCGTCCACTTCCTCAAAATCCAGCGTCAGAAGATAATTCAGTTCCAGCCTCTGCGCCACAAGTAACGCAAAATGGTTTTCATAATAAACGGCCTTCTCCTTCACCTTTTTCAATACCTGAAAGCATTCCTGATACATGGACTTCTCATACAATACTCTGGCATGAAGCAGCTCATTGAATAGCAGATAATAACTATCCTGTTCTGTCCGCAACTCCGTCAATATCTCTATCAGCAAGTCGAACAGATAAATAACCACCGTATTGAAAGAAGAAGTGGGTTTTGCCTTCAGGAAACACTGTTTCAGTTCTTCAGGATCACTGATCTTCTTATCATCAATCAATCTGAAAAGGAAAATATAGTCTTTCTCCGGCTTATTGGATATATAGATAGAAAATTCTTTCTTCTCTTGCTTCGTGAGACTATTTATCAATTGGATAAGCGATTCGGACTTTAACATAGCATTAGTAGATTTTGAAATAACGAAAGCAAGGTAGAGAAAAAAACAAAAGGAAACAATCTTTTCACGGAATAATATAGGCTTTGGCTATATTACAAATATTAAAGAACCACACATACATACACACAAAAAGCGTTACGTATCAACCATTTAACACTTAACTTAACGATATTATATAAATTTACCAGTATTATATTTGTGCACTTTTTGTTTGCTTATGAATTATCTATCGCATACATTTGGCATAGAAAAAGAAAGCACAGTTCCGAATTACTTAATCTTAAACTAATTAATAGCCATGAGCAAAAATATCATTGTAATAGGTAGTTGTAATACAGATATGGTCATCAAAGCCGACCGTCTCCCCGTTCCCGGAGAAACAGTAATGGGTGGCAGTTTCATGATGAACCCCGGAGGTAAAGGGGCTAACCAGGCTGTAGCGGCTGCCCGATTAAAAGGAAATGTGTACTTCATAGCCAAGACCGGTAACGATCTATTCGGCAAACGTTCCATAGAGCAGTACGAAGACGAAGGAATTCACGTTGAAAATATCTATTCAGACCCTACCCTCCCTTCCGGAGTAGCACTGATTATGGTAGACGTGAACGGAGAAAACAGTATCGCTGTTGCCTCCGGAGCCAATGGTTCACTGAGTCCCGAAGATATCCGGAAAGCACAGCCCGTCATCGAAAAAGGAGATATCTTGCTGATGCAATTGGAAATTCCCATAGAAACAGTGGAATACGCAGCCCAGATAGCAAGCGAACAGGGTATCAAGGTTATCCTGAACCCGGCACCCGCCCGCGCGCTTTCCAACAAGCTGCTGCAAAACCTGTATATGATTATCCCCAACGAAACGGAAGCCGAAATCCTTTCGGGAGTCAAAGTGACCGACTGGGAAAGTGCCCGGAAAGCTGCGGACATCATCAGCGCCAAAGGAGTGGACATTGTCGTTATCACAATGGGGTCCAAAGGAGCCCTGATTAAGGAAAACAACGAATACCATGAGGTTTCCGTCCCCAAAGTGAAAGCGGTAGATACCACGGCTGCCGGAGACACCTTCTGCGGCTCCCTATGCGTAGCCCTATCCGAAGACATGAACGTGCTGGATGCCGTGAAGTTTGCCAATAAGTGCGCTTCCATCACAGTGACCCGCATGGGAGCACAGTCCGCCCTGCCCTATCGCAAAGAAATAGATGTTTTATAAATAATAACTTTAAATTCTAATACCATGTTTATTGTAGACAGTTACTCATTAGCCGTTATTTTCTGCGTTATCACGATGCTCTGCTGGGGTTCGTGGGGTAATACACAGAAACTTGCCGGGAAGACCTGGCGTTACGAATTGTTCTACTGGGATTACGTTATCGGTATCCTGGTCTTCTCCCTCCTTTTAGGATTCACGCTGGGCAGTACGGGAGATGCCGGACGTGGTTTCGTTGAAGATCTGAAACAGATCAGTATGGAGAACTATGCAAGCGCTTTTGCAGGAGGGGTTATATTCAACCTATCCAATATCCTGCTGTCAGCTTCCGTCTCGATGGCCGGGCTTACAGTAGCATTCCCTCTGGGAGTTGGCATAGCACTGGTATTAGGGGTTTTCGTCAACTACTTTGGCGAGCCCAAAGGTGATGCGGTAATCCTTTTCAGTGGTGTGGCGCTAGTGGTACTGGCCATTATTTTCAATGCCATAGCTGCCGGAAAGATGAATAAGAAAGGAAGCAGTACGAATAAGAAAGGAATTTTTATCGCCATCATAGCAGGTGTACTGATGTCCTTCTTCTACCGGTTCGTTGCCGCTGCCATGGACTTAAATAACTTTGAGTCGCCTACTCCCGCAATGGCTACTCCGTATTCGGCATTCTTTATATTCGCAATAGGTATCTTCATAAGCAATTTCATTATCAACACCATCGTGATGAAGAAGCCGTTTGTAGGTACTCCGGTAAGCTATAAAGAGTACTTCCAAGGCAAATTCAGCACACACATGGTCGGAGTGTTGGGAGGAGCCATCTGGGGATTAGGTACGGCTCTGAGTTACATTGCAGCAGGGAAAGCCGGCGCGGCTATCTCGTATGCTTTGGGACAGGGAGCGCCTATGATTGCAGCTTTGTGGGGCATATTTATCTGGAAAGAGTTCAAAGGCTCTTCACGGACGGTAAATATCCTTCTGGCTTGCATGTTCGTTCTGTTTATATCCGGTTTAGGAGCAATTATCATCTCCGGAGCCAATTAATCCGGCTCTCACTCGATCTCATAAATTAATGCTTTCTTTTTCTAACTTCATCGAGTGAAAGAGGAAATTGCCTGAACTAAATATACATTTTCGTTCAACCTAAAATTTTTAATACATGAGACTAATTAAAGCAATATTATTCTGTCTATGCATGTGTTCGTTCGACTTGTACGCACAAGTCAATGTCACAGGAATTGTAAATGATAACACCGGGGAGACACTTCCCGGGGTATCTATCCTGGCAAAAGATGGCGACCGTACCTACGGAACCACCACCGATATGAATGGTAAATACCAGATTAAAGTCAATCAAGGTGCTACCCTTGAGTTCAGCTTCATCGGCTTTGCCACACAAAAGGTGAAAGTGGGCACCGGCAACGTCATCAACATCACTCTGGAGCCCGAAAACAAACTACTGGACGAAGTAGTGGTCATCGGTTACGGTACTGTAAAGAAGAAAGATTTGCTGGGTTCCATATCTACCGTCAAGGAAGATGCTCTGGCCGAACGCGTTTCGGGCAATGTAGTGGAATCTATGCGAGGTCTGACTTCCGGTGTAAAGATTACGAGCAGCGGTCAGCCCGGCTCCAATGCCAACATCACAATCCGCGGTTTAGGCAGTCTGACGAACAATAACCCGCTGTTCATCATCGACGGTGCCTATGGCGGCAGTGACTTGGGTGTCAATGTGGAAGATATTGAATCCATCCAGGTATTGAAAGATGCCTCATCAGCGGCCATCTACGGATCGCGTGCAGCCAACGGTGTTGTAATCATCACCACCAAACAGGGTAAAGAAGGTGACTTGAAAGTAAAGTTCGACTCCCAACTGACACTAAGCTGGCTACCCCGTTACGACCTGATGGATGCCGAGACTTATAAAATCTACAACGACCGCGCCTACGACGAAGCTATACTGGCAGGTGTCTCAGGCATTACCAAACGCCAAAACCACTACGACGGGAATACCGACTGGCAGGATGAAATGCTGAGCACCGGTGTTTTACAGAACTACAACGTCTCTCTGTCCGGCGGTTCCAAAACGGTAAAGTACTACGCCTCACTGAACCGCATGGTCGACGACGGCGCCCTATTGAATACCAAGTATGACAAATACGGTTTTCGCATCAACACAAGCGGACAGAAGGGCATCTTCTCCTATGGAGAGAACTTCTACTACACCAAGTCGGACCGGAAAAACCTGAATGGCAATCCCTGGAGTGACTTTATCGGTATAGCACCAACAATTCCGGTATATGATGAATCACATCCCGGAGGATACGGATATGGTGACGTAGACCGCGCAAACACATACGGTCTGAACCCCGTAGCCATGCAAAACCTGTATGTGCAGAACAACGAAGAAGAGTACCTGACAGGAAACATCTACGGACAGATATCACTCTTCGGGATGTTCGATGCCAAACTGAATGTAGCCTACAAGAGTTATATGGGTATCACCAACTCATTGCGCAAGAAAGGTAACTGGACGATGGGGCAGGGAGACGATGCCGCGAGCTTAGGTTACGACAGCGCCAAGAATCATGACATATTGATTGAGCAAACCTATAACTTCAAGCATAAATTCGGTAAGCACGATGTGAATGCTCTGTTCGGTATCACCTACAACAAGTTCCACGAAGAAAAGCGCTGGATAACGAAATTAGACCCGCTGATGATAGGCGACAAATACATCACTTCACTCGATGCCGCTACCGGCAACACCACCGCAGGCGGTAATTATGGTGAATCTGCCCTGATTTCCTACCTCGGACGAATCAACTATTCGTATGCCGACAAATATCTGGCACAGGTGACTGCCCGCCGCGACGGCACTTCCCGTCTGCCCAAAAACGACCGTTGGGGAAACTTCCTCTCCGTTTCACTGGGTTGGCGCATCAGTGGAGAAAAGTTCTTTCAAGTGCCTTGGATTGACGATTTGAAGATACGTGCCAACTACGGTACACTCGGCAACAGCAGTATCGGCTACTGGGACTACCAGTCGGTCATCAACACCGCTCCGCGTGCAGTGATCGGCAGCCCCGAAAACATCCTGATTGGTATGACGCAATCACAATTGAGCAACAACGACCTTGTCTGGGAGAAGAAGACAACTGCCAACATCGGTTTCGACTTAGTCGCCCTCAACAACCGCCTCCGCTTCACGGCCGAATATTTCTACTCCAAAAGCGAAGACCTGCTTGTCTACCTGCCCATCCTGATGAGTTCAGGTAACGAAGGCGGTGCACCGGCTGTCAATGCCGGCAGTCTGGAAAACAGAGGAGTCGAGTTTGAAGTAGGCTGGAATGATAAGGTCGGTGAATTTGAATACTCAGCCTCATTAAACATCTCCCACTTGAAGAACAAAGTTATCGATCTGGGATATGGGAAACAGAATAAGAAGATTCCTACATATACCACACTCGCAATAACCGAAGTCGGACAGCCTCTCGGCATGTGGTACCTCTACAAGATGCTCGGCATCTTCCAGTCCGAAGAAGAGATACAGAACTATGTAAACTCCGAAGGCAAAGTCATTCAGCCGAATGCCCGCCCCGGTGATATTAAATATGATGACTACAATGGCGATGGAATCATTTCATCCGAAGACCGTCAGAAAGTGGGCAATCCGTGGCCTAAACTCGAACTCGGCTTAAATCTTGGTGCTTCCTATAAAGGTTTCGACCTGAGTATCAGCGG
>ULMJ01008935.1_pt1 | contig 28014 bp, 17 predicted proteins | sample 1951641 | NCBI WGS metagenome assembly ULMJ01 (sample SAMEA4835550, study PRJEB28245) | human gut metagenome | biome: gut microbiome; material: fecal sample | place: Denmark | collected 2008 | reverse complement strand
TATGAGCCATGAGATACGTACTCCGCTGAATGCGATTGTTGGTTTTTCCAATCTGCTTCAGCAGACTACTGATCCGGAAGAACAGGAAGAATATATAGGTATTATTAATCAGAATAATGATTTGTTATTGCGGTTGATTAGTGATATTCTGGATTTATCAAAGATAGAGTCTGGTACAATTGACTTTAGAAAGGAGCGGTTTGATTTATCTGTTTTGTTTGAAGAAACTTATGCATCCTTAAAGCTCCGGTGTACCAATCCAAATGTCGAGTTCCTTGAGCGGAATCCTTATGGTTCGTGTATGGTTGTTTTGGATAAAGACAGGCTGGTGCAGATATGTACCAACTTTGTCACAAATGCCATTAAATATACGAAGCGGGGGCATATACTGATGGGATATGAATGTATTGATGGAGGGGTACGTATTTATGTGGAAGATACGGGAACAGGTATATCCAAAGATAAACAGCCACGTGTTTTCGAACGGTTTGAGAAATTGGATCGGTTTGTACAAGGAACCGGCCTGGGATTAGCTATCTGTAAAGCTATTGTGGAAGCTAATGATGGAAAAATAGGTGTTGATAGTGAAGAAGGCAATGGGGCTACGTTTTGGACATGGTTCCCATGCCATCCTGAAATATATGAGAATGAAAAAATTATGAAAGAAAATAATCCTACTGAAATGACACAACCGGTTTCAACATCGGAACTACCTCGTTCCATCCTTGTTGCAGAGGATAATGATAGTAACTATTTATTAGTGAAGGCTATATTGAGGAAATGTGAATTGACAAGGGCATGTAATGGGGCCGAGGCAGTTACTTTGGCTGCACAAAATCATTATGATGCTATTCTTATGGATATTAAAATGCCAGTGATGGACGGGTTGGAAGCGACTCGTCGGATTAGGGACGTAGATCAGGGCATACCGATTATAGCAGTAACAGCCAATGCTTTCGATTCAGACAGGGCCAAGGCCCTCGAAGCCGGATGCAGTGCTTTTATATCTAAACCGTTAAAGAAAACAGATTTAGAGGAGGTCTTGAGAAAGTAACAGTTCGGAAATTTTAGTCTTATATTTCGATACAATTCGTACTAAACATATATGTATCCTTATGAGTACTAAATATTCCCGGAAATATACTTTTAATCAATGAGCTATTTCTAATAAATTAGAATAAAGGAAGTATCTTTGATTTAATATTAGCATGAAGAGTATGACATGTAAAAGAAATGTTGTGGAGTTATGTACACGCAAGCAAGATGATTGTATTTACTATACTCCAGTTTTTCCTGTAGGCTTTGAAGATATATATCTTACGGAACCTGGTTCCCAGTTCGTACATAATACAAACGATAACTATATGTTGTTTGTATTATCTGGAGAGATAAGATTGACATTCGGTCAGTTTCAAAATAAGACGTTCGAAGGTGGTGATATGTTCTTTCTTCCTCGGAATATGAGTTTTCTAGGCACAGTGATTACCCCATCTCATGTAGCTTTGTTAAAGTATAATGGAATCAAATTTGAATGTATGGAAGATCGAATACGCTTGCTTGTAAAGAAAAAAGCAGAAGGTAACTACTCCTGGGATAAGGTGGATCTTAAGTCTGAACTTAGGCAGTGTGTTGAGGAACTTATTCATTATAGAAAACATGGTCTTTCCTGTAGTCACATCTATGTTGTGAAATCACAGGAAATATATCTGATTTTCAGGTATTTTTACACTGATGACGAGCGTATACAAGTATTCTACCCTTTTATCGGTCAAGACCCGAATTTTTCCGAATTAGTGGTAAGCAATTATATGTATGCGAAGACAGCTGAAGAGCTTGCAGCCCGTCTGGGGTATGGGATTAAGACTTTCCGCGAATTGTTTAAGGAAAACTTTGGAGAAACACCTTATAAATGGATGCAGGAACAAATGGCTCAGCAGCTTAAGGGGAGGTTGATGAAAAAAGAAATTCCGTTTAAACAGATTATGTTGGAGTTCAGGTTTACTACTACTTCCCATTTCATAACATTCTGTCGTAAACATTTTGGTGGAACCCCGACGGAGATACGTAATGGAAAAGTTAGCGATGAACAGCCGTTAATATCCAAGAATGAAAGAATACTGTAATTAGTTTGTATACTTCAATAGAGGGTATGCCTGAATGCAAAGTTCTGTTTCTTATTTGATAAAGTAAATCAGATATGTTGGTTCGTTTTATACATAAGCATAATTACAGAATTTTACATTGACTCTGACGACGTATGATGTACATAGCCTGGAGGATGGGCCGCGAGGTTCGTCCTCTTGAAATGATAATCTGAAAAATTGTATTTGAATTATGGTTGTTTAATAAGCAGATTATAGATATGTGCAAAGAAGTTAAATGGACTGTGAAGTTCTTTTTCTTCTTATGGATAAAACTTAAGCGAATTTTAACTTTTGACAGATTTAAGTTTAAATTTATCCATGGTGGAAAGATGGGCCGTGAGGTTCGTCTTTCTTTATTAAATGGACCTTCATCCTCTTTTCTCTTTTATTATCCCGCCTATGCTTATTATAGAAAATTTTGAAAAAGGACAACGACTTTATCTAGATATCTACTCTTCTCAGTGTTCATTGTTCCCATTAATATCAATACTATACTTATTACCTCTGTTTGTATAAATTGTAGCCATTGCCAGTAAGATCAGATTGATCTATCTGAAATATTATTTTAAGGAGTGATAGTTTATATTGATACTTTATTTACCTAAATATATACTTCATTAGGTTTTTATAAGTTTTATCTTTGCGTCGATATAAATATAAAAGAGATGTTATGTTCCTTTATAAAGTGCGTAGCCATTTTGTGGACGATTTGGTTTTAAGGCAACTATAAAGTAATGTGTAGTTCTACATCTTTTAATTTTAAGCTAAAAAGGCCTTTCAGGAACTAAATGGCACAAGATCAAAATGAAAAAGTATTTGAATTTGAACGTTATTTACATGATGATTGCAATATCTTCATGTATGTTTATGTTTTCATGTAGCAATGACGATGAAGAAGATACATCTTCCCAAGCGGGAGTGTGGTTGCTAACGCATGTTGTATCGGATGAAGGAGGTTATGATATTACTCCTTCCAGTGGCATAGTATATCGATTGACACTGAATGAGAATGGTTCTTTTTTATTCTATTTTAAGGATGAAGATGGTGAAGAAACAGAGAAAGGGACTTGGAATTATGCTGATAATTGTTTGACTCTTAAAAATGAGGCAAATGGAACTGAATCTATGCAAGTCGTTAGCTGGACAAAAAAAGAACTTGTTATCTTGATAGAAGATGAAGAAGGAGACGGACCTGTAAAGTGGACTTTTACAAAACAATAAAGAATTATTCCATAATATGTATCGTAATCATTTAAAGAGTAATCAATGAAACAGCTAGTATGTAGTATATTTGTAATACTGCTTTTCCCGATCGGGATTATTGCACAAGAAACAGAGGCAAATAAAAATGCACAGAAAATTGATTCTTTGCAACAAATCGTCAATAAGCTTTCGTCAAAAGTGCAGACTCAAGAGGATGACAAACGCAATGAAGAAATCTGGAAGAACAGAAAGAAATATTTCAATATCGGATACGTAAATCAGACTTTAGTTCACGAGGAAATTCAAGGATTGGAGTGGAAAAGTGATTATGGCTTCTCGCTCAGTTGCGGACGAACCTATTATTTACATAAGAAACCTTTATTTAAGATGCTTAAGTTTGGTTTGGATCTTACTATACCTGACATAACTTACGTTAAATACTCCTCTCCTACTTTTTTCCAGAAAGAACAAACTGCTAGTAATGGCGGTGAGGATATTGTGGATTTAGGGATGCATCAAGTTGATTTAGGTGTCCATATCGGTCCCTCTATCACATTGAATCCAGTGGATCATTTAAAAATCTGTACTTATTTTCATTTTGCTCCTTCAGCCTCAGTTGTGATATTGGATGACGAGGTTAATACTCAATATGTTTCTTTTCTTACTTTTGGAGGGGCTATTGCTTATAAAGCCATTTCATTGGGGGTAGAAGGACGTTGGGGAAGTGCTAATTATAAGTCTCTTTCTGTAAGTGATGAAGAGGATTATGATGATGAAGAATATGAAAATGTTGGAGATATCTTTTCTTCTGATAAAAATAGGTTAAAAACAAAGTCTGTGCGTTTCTATATCAGCTTCCGGTTTTAAGTATAAGCCTGTGAATCTTGAAAGGGTCAAATGCACTATAATATTTCTTTATAAATTTAAATGCCGGATAAGTAGCCTTGTCTGGCATTTTGTTTTATAATAAGGACTGTGAAAGTCCATTCCTGGATAACCCATGGAGAATGGATTTCCTTCCTATAAGGTATCGGTTCTATTCGTAAGCTATTAATAATTGCTGCCTTTTCATTAAATGTTTTGTAACGTCAGTAGCCTGAAAAATGGATATATTTATATTTATTGCAGGAATTTCTTTTTTGATAGTTTTTTTACCTTAATAGATACCTTTTACTATCTATTCTATACCTATCTTTGAAAATACAGTCAAGGTAATTGAAATACAATTTTCTTGAGGTTTGAACGATAAGCGGTGGGACAGGCAAATGAGTAATCTGATGTTGTTGGAGTGAAAGAGCCTGTTTCCATCGCTTTTTTAATTAATATTATTGCAGACCGCCGTCATTTGTCCCTTCTTGATGAAAGTCTATAATATGTAATATAGTAACTATGCCATATTAAACGTTGATAATCCCTAACAATTTATTTCCCATTTTGTCTTGTGAGTCTTGGACTGACTTTCTATTGAAGGTAATTTGTCAGACAGCATGAGAGATTAGATAGTATTCATCTAAAATAAGGTTTGTTGGCATAAGCCTTGGGATAATAAAAAACTTCCTTCTTTAAGGAAAATGATGGCCTGTTTTGAATAGGTATTTTGTTTACCTGAATGTATACTTGTTTTGACGTATGATTACTGTAATTTTACACCGTTTATTTTATATATAAAAGTGTGTTATTGGTATAATGGTGGGCGTGAGGAGTAATCAGTCTGTTTTTCAGGGAGAGGATGGATCAAGAGTTTGATTCCTTCTTCTTCTTTTTGGAATGATATAAATTAAAAATAGATGATTGACAATTTCTTCATGAGATCAAGTTTATGTAGACATGGATGAAAAAATATTGGTTTTACAATGCTTTTTTATTGACATTTTTCCTGTCCCATGTTTCATATAGCAGATGTTATTTATTACTTAGTTTTTAGATATTGTTTGTTTTAAATCAATGATCTATACTGTTCCTGTACCCAATATGTATTTTTATTACCCTTATATATATATCTCTTCTTAAGCGCTAATCATCTATATTTGTATACTATATAAAATCCCAGTGAGAGAAGCTAATTTTTTTTAAGTAAATTGTAAGAATACAACTTATTAACCGTGCCTACGATGATTGGGAACTTTAAGTATAATACAGTCACAGATGAAGGTGTATTGTGTTCTTGTATAAGAGAACTCATTACGTTTTTGTCTATGTAATAATGAATGCTAAAGTAAGATTAATAATAATTTTGAGGTGAAATATCATTTTCTCATAGTATTAAGAAGGTTATGAAAAGAATGTACATTACTCTAACAACCAACTTATGTACATAAAGAGAATGGCTAGTCGTGAGACTTATCCTCCTCTGTTAATTATTGAACTATAAAGATAAGTAACTGATGGCAAGGAGGTATGGGCTGTGATAGTTCGTCCTCTTGTGATATTTCATTCGAAAAATTCTTTCTATGTATCCATACAGAGAAGTGGGTGTATCAATAATTGGCTCACTACTTTGGGTATTTAGGATAAAAATTATCTCACTAGAGAATGGGATAACTCATAGAGTTTGGAAGGATGGGCTGTGATAGTTCGTCCTTTTTGAATTATGTGGCATAATTATAATCATAAGTTTGTTGTTATAAAGGAATTATGTTAAATTTGTTCGCAGGTTTACTATCTGACTAATTTTCTATACTTATTTGTTTTAGGTTATGCTTTCTGAGAATAAGAATTATTTTGAAATGCTTTCTGACGATGGCATCTCTGATCAAGCGAGGGCTCTATACTTGCAAGGTGAAGAATTGCGTATCAAAGAAAAATACAAGGAAGCATTATTGTATTATAATGAAGCTCTTGTTAATGAAGAAAAGTATGTGCGTGCATATTGGGGGAAGTATTATACGGTTATCGCATTGTACGGAAAAGCTCCTACCGGGGAATATAGAAGAGAGATAATAAGCTGTTTAAATTGTATTATTAATTATGGTCCAATAGCGCCGACACCTTACTATATAAAAAGCGGATTCTATATAGAATGTGGACATATAACCAATGCTATTTCTACGTTGAAGAAAGCATTGCGGATCGCTCCCAAAGAAATACTACTTTTAAGGGAAATCGCAAAATGCTATTTCGTCATAGGGGATATCGGTAGATCAGATTATTATTACCGGAAAGCTCTTTCCGTAATACCAGAATGTACAACTCCCATAATTGAAAGTGTCCTGCATCTTTTTAATATTCCTAGATTACCTGTAAAACAAAAATTTAGTAGTAATTTTAGGAATCGTCAAGTAACATTCTATGAAGCGGAAATTCATGCGGAGTTATCCCAAATGTACCAGGAATTAGGGTATCTTAGCAAGGCTGTATTTGAAATTGGGTATGCAATAAAAGATAGTGTCTGGAGTGAATATTATTTGCAAAGAAGTAACTTGTTTAGGCAGATAGGTGGCAAATGGAAAGTTAGTTGTTGGGATAAATACATTTGTGATCTGCAATCATATTATGGAATGGAGATTGGATTTGGTGGGAATAAACACTCTATGCTATATACATTGATAAAGCGAAAGGGGAATCATCCGGAAACTTTAAATCTGGATAAACTCTCATTGTTGTTTACTGATTACCCTTTAAGTATTGTTGATATATTTAAGGTGGGCAAAGATATAGTGCATCTTACAAATGAAGCGTTAGTTGAATGTTCTAATTCTGTTCATCCTATAGGAGATTTCATATTGTTGATGGCGTATTTAGATGCTATAGCAGCAGAGCAGAACATTATAGGAATAAAAGCAATCTTATCATATTATCTGGGCGGAATTGCATCGTCTTATATCCTGTTTGATGAAGATTTGGATAATGGCGAGAATCTGTTGTCTTCAATGGAAATGTATTATTACTCAAAGGTTGCTAAGATTATAGGTATTGATTTTATTCCCATTGTTAATGATAATATCAGGAACTTGATGGAGAGACCTCGCTTGGAACAAATCGATTTGTATTATTTAGGACAGATGCTTTTATTGAAAGATGATGTCCATAATGCCATGAAACACTTTGAGGCATCTTGTGATTTTATATTTTCAAAGATTATGCTGTCTTATTTGAAAGAAGAACATATTCATATAGCCAGTAATCAGTTTTATGATATTTTTAATTTGAAGAGGAATATAGATGTCGATTCGGATTTCGATTCCAGCCAATTATACGGCTACTTTAATCTAATTGAGTGTGGTGAAGCCTAGAATATTGTTTTCCGGAAATCGAGCAGGATGAAGTAATTTATAAGCCGCTTTGGGAGGTATTTCATATATCCTCTTCAGGTCAGGCAATTATCGAGAATAGAATAAAATGGTATTCACTTGAAAAGATACTTAGATTTGTCTGCTCTAAGATAAGAACAGATGCAGGAGAAAAAGCAAGAATGTTACTTGGAGATACAGATAACGCAAAAAGGATACCGCAGGCTGTTTGTCGTTGTTGTAACCAAGCTAACATAATTAGTCAGGACATATTGATAGTAACACAATATTTGTATGCAAGCAATAAAATATCAATAGAAGATTTTGTTGGATTAAATCTCTATTGCATTCAAATGAAAAATCAGAAAAGTTTGTCTAATATAACCAAAACTATTGTATATGTCTTTTTGTCCTCATTTTCTTTATGGGAGAAATACATAGGATTTTTGATGCAAGTGCTTTTTTTTATTGTAGATAACAACCTGAAGGTGTTTCAAGTAAAAGATATTACTTATGAAAAGTATGTTGAAATGCTGAAATCTGAGTTGTTTGATAACAAAAACTTTAATAATATAATAAAACGGTTGGAGAAACTGGGTTAGCTTTTATTAAGGCACAGACTGTACAGCTTTCATAGCAGGTATGTGTAGTTCACAAACAGAGTAGTGCTTTCAACGAAGATAAGGTCACAAATGAAATACCCAGAACCGTTTATTTGAAATAAAAAGTCTTTTTGGTTTAGGAGTCCGGTTGTTTTAATTGTCTTATCTTTCGAATAACGAATAAACAGAAAAACTTATGACCGGAAAATTTTTATTACCCTTTACTGGTGTGTTGCTGTTGCCTCTCGGGAATTGCCAAGCACAGAAAAATACTTTACGCCCGAATATTATTTATATTATGTGCGATGATATGGGATATGGCGACTTGTCTTGTTATGGACAGCCATATATCAAAACGCCCAATATTGACAGAATGGCTCGGGAAGGCATGCTTTTTACCCAGGCATATGCGGGTAGCCCCGTTAGTGCGCCATCACGCGCTTCATTTATGACCGGACAACACACCGGACACTGTGAAATACGTGGTAACAAAGAATATTGGCGTAATGCCCCGACGATGATGTATGGGGAAAATCGGGATTATGCTGTTGTTGGTCAGCATCCATATAATCCCGGCCATATCATTTTGCCAGAAATAATGAAAGATAATGGTTATGCTACCGGTATGTTCGGGAAATGGGCAGGCGGATACGAAGGCTCTGTTTCCACTCCGGATAAACGGGGAATAGATGAGTATTTTGGCTATATCTGTCAGTTTCAGGCTCATCTTTATTATCCTAATTTCTTGAATCGTTATAGTCGTGCTATGGGGGATACAGCTGTAGTTCGTATTGTTTTAGATGAAAACATCAATCATCCTATGTATGGTCGTGGTTACCTCAAACGTCCTCAATATTCTGCCGATCTTATCCATCAGAAAGCTTTGGAGTGGCTCGACAGCCAGAGTGTGGAGAAACCTTTCTTTGGTATTCTCACCTATACTCTGCCCCATGCAGAGTTGGCTCAACCTGAAGACTCGCTTCTACTGGGATACCAACAGAAGTTTTTTGAAGATAAAACCTGGGGAGGACAGGAATATTCCCGCTATAATCCTTCTGTACATACACATGCTCAGTTTGCTGCCATGATTACCCGGTTGGATCATTATGTGGGTGACGTTTTGGCTAAGCTGGAGGAAAAAGGCTTGGACCATAATACGCTCGTCATATTCACCAGTGATAACGGTCCTCATGAGGAAGGAGGTGCTGATCCTGTATTTTTTGGGCGTGATGGGAAATTGCGTGGCTTGAAACGCCAGTGTCTTGAAGGCGGTATCCGAATTCCGTTCATTGCACGATGGCCAGGAAAAATTCCCGAAGGAACAGTGAGTAACCATCAGATCATATTTTACGATATGATGCCCACTTTTTGTGAATTAGCTGGCATAAAGAATTATGTAAAGAAATACACGAATAAGAAATTGGAACGGGGTACGGATTACTTTGACGGTATTTCAATTGTTCCTACATTGATAGGTAAAGAAGGTCAGCAGGCTCACGATTTTCTATACTGGGAGTTTAACGAAACGGATCAGATTGCCGTACGGATGGGAGACTGGAAAATGCTCGTTATCAAAGGTATTCCTTCACTTTATAATTTAGGCACAGATTTGCGGGAAGAGCATGATATGTCGGTTGAACATCCCGACATAGTCAAGCGGATGAAACAAATCATTAAGGAGCAACATACGCCAAATCCTTATTTTAAAGTGACTCTGCCGGATTTTAATTAACCGATTAAAGGCATGAGGAACGGTAAATAGTCCTTTAACCAGATGCGGAGCAGTTTTAAAGCTTGCTGTATGCGGTAATCCACTGTTTTAGGCGAGATTTCTAATTGCTCCGCTATAGCTTTGTAGCTCATTTCCTTAAGCCGGTGCATCACGAAGACTTTTCGGTAACTTTCTGGTAGTCTGTTGATGGCTTCATTTGTACGCCGTACCATCTCCTCCAGATTTACAGGATCCAGGTATCGGTATTCTTCCTCTATCCTTTCCTGAAAAAAATGCTCCACACGGAATTTGATCTCATTTTGGTGAATATGATTCAGGGCACGATTATAAACCATTTTGTATAAGTAAGGCTTCAAAGATGTTTTTATGATTTCTGTGTTTCGACTCTCCCAAAGCCACATCATTACCTCCTGTACAATATCTTCTACCTCTTCTATCCGCACGAACCGATAGCAATAGGCACATAACGGGGGATAATATTTCTTAAACAAAATATTATAAGCCATTCTGTTGCTTTGTCGTACGGCAGCAAGTAAAACAGCATCTTCTTCAGTATGCTTAGAATCAGTCACTTACTATTGATTTAGGGCAAAGGTACAATTATTTTTTAAGAAAAATCATATTTTGTTTAGGAATCGGGTCGTTTTAATTGTCTTAGTACGCAAATAGCAAAAATCTCTTCAGACTATGGAAGAAAAAGAATATGAAAAGGATGGCATGGAACTGCTTCTCATGCTTTATTGCCAGGGAATGGCTTCCCCGGAGGAATGTGTGCAGGTAGAACGCTGGATAGACGAAAGCGAGGAGCATCTGCGTCTGGCAACCGAAGTATATCATGTGAACCGTTCGGTTTCCGATATGGAAATACTGCAAATGATTAATCCGGATAAGGCGTTCGGGAAAGTAAGTGATTCATTGACCCGTTGTCAATGGCGTAACCGGTTTCGTTATATGGAACGGGTGGCAGCTGTTTTGTTCTTTCCCCTATTGTTTTTGTATTTGTTACAGTTCGCTGAGAAACAGAAGGAAATACCGATGCAGATGATAGAAGTGTCGGCTAATACCGGATCCATAACCCGTGTACTTTTGCCTGACAGTACAGTGGTATGTCTGAATGCGCGTTCTTCATTACGGTACCCGCAACAGTTTAATGGCAATAAGCGTGAGGTCATTCTTGAAGGCGAAGGGTATTTTGAGGTAGTCCATCAGCCTTCCTGCCCTTTCATTGTCTCTTTGGTTCAGGGAAAGAAGATAGAAGTGCTGGGAACGAAATTCAATATTGATGCTTATGCTGATCAGCCATTTGTCGCTACCACTTTGGTGGATGGATGCGTAAATTTTATGTATGAAACCGGGGGTAAGGAAGTTAGGACAGTTTTAAAACCGGGACAGAAGGTTATATGCGAAAAGGCGACGAATGCTTTAAAGCTTTTTGAGGTGGATCCTTTTGCCGAAACAGCATGGAAAGACGGGAAACTGATATTTAACAATACGCCTTTGCCGGAAGTGGTTCACCAGCTTGAAAAGACCTTTAATGTACACATTACACTAAGAAATTCAAAACTGACAAAATACGCTTTTACAGGAGTGTTTGACGAGCAGACTCTGGAACCGATACTTGAAAGTCTTGAGGTATCGTCACACATCCGTTGGCAATATATGGGCACTGATACTCTCACCCATCGTAGAAGGCTCGATTTGTATATAATAAGTGACAAATAACATAGTAGTAACTTTAAATCTTTAATTAAGTATGGCAAAGTATTGCAGGAAGTTTCCTCTCACGATGAAACTATTTATTATGTTCATGCTATATTCGGTAGTAGGGACATATGCAGCAGCTTATTCGCAAGAAGCAAAGCTGAACTTGGGCGTGCAGAATTGCACTGTATCCGAACTGTTAAGTGCTTTGGGGAAACAGACCGGTTATAATTTTTTCTTTAATAATAGTCACATTGATGTAAATAGACGGGTGGCTGTTAATACAAATGGCAAAGATGTTTTCGCAATCCTTGACAACGTTTTTGCGGGAACCAATGTGGTCTATTCTGTGAAAAATAAAAGGATTATTTTTTCTGTAAAAGAGGAGCAGGCAGTGAAGCAGGTATCTACGCATCTTGTTTCCGGTATTATCACCGATGAGTTGGGAGAACCGGTCATAGGAGCTTCTGTCATCGAGAAAGGGACTACAAACGGTACGATTACAGACCTTGACGGAAAGTTTACATTGAACCTAAGTTCTGACAAAGCACTGATTGAGGTGTCTTATATCGGTTATTCAACGCAAACAATCAAGTATGTACCGGGCCACGCACTGAAAGTGACTTTAAAAGAAGATACACAGAATTTGCAGGAAGTGGTTGTAGTAGGTTTTGGTTCGCAGAAGAAAGCGAACTTGACAGGATCAGTTTCACAGGTAAAGATGGACGACGTATTAGGTAACCGTCCGGTAACTAGCGTAAAGAACGCTTTGCAAGGAACCATGCCGGGATTAACCGTAACCGGTGGTTCATCTCCCGGTGAATCGAAAACATTCAATATTCGTGGTACTACTTCCATCAATGGAGTAAACCCATTGGTTTTGATTGATAATGTGGAGGGAAGCATCGACCTGTTGAATCCAGAAGACATCGAAAGCATTTCCGTATTGAAAGATGCCGCTTCATCAGCTATTTATGGTGCACGTGCGGCAGGCGGTGTCATCCTGGTAACAACCAAGAAAGCGAAAAAAGGAGAACGATTCAAACTGAACTATAACAACAACTTCGGATTCCAAAGCTCTATCAACCAACCGGAACAAGCATCTTTAGATTCTTATCTCAAAGCATTACAAGATGCGGACTTTCCGGACGAGTACACACTGACCGGTGGTTCTTCCGTTGCCAAATGGCGTGAATATCTGGCCGCTTACAAACAAGATCCTTCCGCTTTCAAGATTGTCGGAGACGGGATTTACGTAGGCGAAGACGGAAAGAATTACTATTTGAATGAAAAAAACTTGTATGACCAGTTCTTGGAAACAAGCTTCATGCAGACACACAACATTTCCGCCACAGGGGGCACAGAAAAGCTGCGCTATCGTATTGCCGGCGGTTTGAGCAAAGAAGACGGTCCGTTGGTGGAAAGCAAGGATACTTATATGCGTAAAAATATATCCACTTTCTTGGGAGCGGATATCACAGACTGGTTTACCCAGGAAATTGATATGCGCTATTCGGTAGCTGACCGTACAACGCCTAATTCGGTAGGTACAGGACTTTGGAATACGAATATCGTTTCTTATTACCCGCAAGGTGTCATGCCGGGTTCTGTTAATACAGGTTCTGACGAGGATCTTCCGATTTGCACACCGGCCAATATCCTCCGTTATCAGAATGCCACAAAAACGGACACGGACAATGCACGTATCTTTTTGAAGTCCATCTTCCGCCCTATCAAGAATCTTGAACTCGTAGGAGAATACACATACGACCGGAGAAACGTTGGCAGTTCCTATTACGCAAATAAATGGACATATACTGGAGTCGAAATGAGTCCGGGCACGTCTACGGGAGCAACAGACAAGCTCAACAACGACTACCTGACCAGATCCGTCACCAACTACGACTACAACGCACTGAACCTTTACGGGTCTTACAATTTCAGCTTGAACAAGGAACACAACTTCAAGGTAATGGCCGGTTTCAACCAAGAAAGACGACAAACAACCAGCCAGAGTACTACAGCTTACGAGATGTTATCATCTACTGCACCTACGTTCCAAAGCGCACAAGGAAAGATTACAGCCAGCAACTCTTATGACGATTATGCCATTCGCGGTGCATTCTATCGCATTAACTACAATTATCAAGACAAGTACCTGGTTGAAACGAACGGCCGTTACGATGGTTCTTCCAAGTTTCCGAAAAACTCTCGCTTTGGATTCTTCCCTTCTGTTTCAGTAGGTTGGAATATTGCCCGTGAAAGTTGGATGAAACCAACTGAAAACTGGTTGGGCGAGTTGAAACTGCGTGGCTCATGGGGACAGATAGGTAATCAAAATATCAACAACTACCAATACTATCCAGCCATGACCCAAAATAAAGGTAGCGTCTGGTTACAAGATGGAGATTACGTAAACTACATCTCCGCTCCATCCCTAATCTCCAGTTCCTTCACTTGGGAAAAAGTAGAGACCTTGGACTTCGGTATCGACGCCTCCTTGTTCAACAACCGACTGAAAGCCACCTTCGACTGGTATCAACGCACCACAAAAGGAATGTTGGTAGCCGGCATTGAAATGCCTGCCGTTATCGGCACAGATGCCCCTATGCAAAACACAGCCGACATGAGAACCAACGGTTGGGAATTGTCATTGACATGGAGAGACAAGATTGGCGATTGGGACTACAATATCGGAGTGAACCTTTACGACCATACTTCTAAAATCACGAAGTTCAACAACGAGAAAGGAACGCTTACTTTTGGTGGGGCTGGCGGAATATTAGCTAGCGGTTGCTACTATACGGGACAAACCCTTGGCGATATCTGGGGTTATGTAAGCGACGGTTACTATACGATTGACGATTTCGTGGACACTTCTTCTTGGAAGCTTGTGGATGGAGTGACCTATATCAATGGCGTAAATGTTCGTCCGGGTGATGAAAAATTCAAGAATTTGAATGATCAGACCGGAGAAAACGAAATCAACAGCGGCACCTCCCTTGAAAATCCGGGCGACAGAAAAGTCATAGGCAACACTACTCCCCGCTACTGCTTCGGCATCAACCTCGGTGTAAGTTATAAAGGATTCTCATTGAGTATGATGATGCAGGGAACAGGTAAACGCGACTATTGGCTGGGCGGAGCTTCTCTGTTCCCATTTGCAGGAGGGACAACAGCTTACCGTGCACTTTACAGCAACCAGACTGACTATTGGGAACCGCAAGGCAGTTGTGACGGTCTGTACTCACAGACAGACAGAGAATATTGGATTGCAAAGAATCCGGACGCCGGTCTGTACCGTATCTACGACTTGACATCAAGTGAAAAGAATGTAACGTCCAACACTCGTATTTCTGACAAATATCTGCAAAATGCAGCTTATTTGCGTATCAAGAACATCACTTTTTCTTACACTTTCCCACAGGCAATGATGAAAAAGATTAGTTTGTCTGGTTTGAAGTTGTTTGTCAGTGGCGAAAACTTAGGAACATTCTCTTCCCTGCCGAAAGGTTATGACCCCGAACGTTTAAGCTGGGGATATCCTTTCTACCGCACGGTATCGTTTGGACTTAACGTAACTCTTTAATTTGTAAAACCGAATAATATGAAAAAGATATTTAAAATATGTGCAGCTACGGTTCTGGCATTTACTATCAGCAGTTGCAATGATAGTTTTCTAGACAAAGCACCGACTACTACCTTAAATGAAGTAACGACTTTTGGAAGTTACAACTCTACAAAGGCCTATATGTGGAAATGCTACGGTCTGTTTACCAACACCCCTATCACCACAAATAAACCTGTCAATATCGGAACATCCGTCAACACAAGCGGCAAAGGCTCGGTCTACCAAAGCGACTGGAATGCCGGCTACTTGTCAAACCGGGCAAACGGTGCCAATAAATACGCTCTTCAAACCATCGTTACAGCCGATGACAACAATGGATGGAATTTTGAATATATCTATCACATCAACATCATGTTGAAGGCATTGGAAACCTCTTCCATGTCACAAGATGAAATCAATCACTGGAAAGCAGTCGGCTATTTCTTCCACTCATATTGGTATATGGAGTTAATCGACCGTTTCGGTGATGTACCTTGGATAGAGAATGTAATAGATGAAACTTCCGAAGAAACATACGGCCCACGTATTGCACGCAAAACAGTAGCGGATAAAGTGATGGAACGCCTGAAATGGGCAGAACAAAACATCGGAGATTTCAATGATGGCGATAATACAATCAATAAGTCTTGCGTACAAATGGCTCTTTCACGCTTCACTTTGCGCGAAGGTACTTGGAGAAAATATCACAAGTTAGGAGATTACACGTCTTATTTGGAAGAATGTGTACGCGTGTCTAGTGAACTGATGGAGGCATATCCTACGCTTTACGAGGGAACCGACGGACAACCGGCTGCCGGATATGGTGAATTATGGACTACACGCAATTTAGCAGGTGTGCCGGGTGTCATTCTCTACAAAGAATACTTAACCAGTTATTTGACTCAAGGTTTCAACTTCAACGAAAGAAACGACCAGTTCTATTTCCAACTGACACAAGACATGGCAGATATGTATTTGAGCAAAAACGGTCTACCTATCGCCAATACTTCTAACGATATGTACAAAGGCGCATCGAAAGACATCTATGACATCTTCCGCGATCGTGACCCACGTATGTATCATACAGTGGTTCCGCCTTACGTGATTGCGCAAAATGGTGCTAACAAGCCTGTCGATGCAAACGGGAACCCTATTTCCTCCTGTAGATGGGGATATAATACCACAGCCCCCAAATATCGTGAGTATATGGACATCATGGGAATCAATACCGAATGTACGAACCCCAGTAGCACTGAAGCTATGAAACGTCTGCCTATCGGCAACTGGAACTTCGGAACGATTATCACCAAAGTTCCCAACTTGACAGGAGCCGGACAGAACGCTTGCAGCTCTACTTCCGGTTATTATATCTGGAAAAACTACAGTTGTTGGGAAAGCAGTGACAACAACACGAACAAAGGTGATGCCGACAAACCTATCTTCAAGGTAGAAGAAGCTATTCTGAACTATGCGGAAGCTGCTTGCGAATTGGATTTGTTAAAACAGAATGAAGCCGATCGCTCCATCAACCGCTTGCGTAACCGCGCCGGGGTAACCCCCATGAATGTAAATAATATCGGTTCTGATTTTGATCCCGACCGTGACAAAGGACATAATGATTGGTGGTCAGGCGACCTGGAAGATTACGAAGTGCCTGCCTTACTGTGGGAAGTTCGTCGCGAACGTATCATCGAGCTGATGGGTGAAGGCTTTGGTTTCTACGATGTACGCCGTTGGGCAAAAGCTCCATATTTCGTCAATCGTCAGGAGAAAGGTATGTGGTGGGTAAAAGGCTCTACTCCTTATGGAACAAACCCCAAAGGCACATTGGATGAAGCGACAGGCTTACAAATCCAGCCTAAAGATATGGCAAACAATCAAGGAGGTTACATCTACATCAACCCAAGCCCGAAAGTACAAGGCAAGGGATGGTTAGACAAGTATTATCTCTATTGCGTTCCGACCAAAGAACTGACGTTGAACCCTGCTTTGACTCAAAACCCAGGCTGGCCGAATGCTGACGGAAGCATTGCAAAATAAGAACAATCCAACTAAATGGAATTTAATCACTTACCCATGATAAACAACCAATTCATTATCAGCAGCACCCTGTTATTGGGATTTACCCTTCCCGGCCAGGCAGCCAAGAAGAGAGAAGCGGCAGCGGACAATAAGCAGCCAAACGTCATCTTCATCTACGCTGACGACCTCGGTTATGGCGATCTCGAATGTTATGGTGCCCGTAATGTGCAAACTCCGAATATCAACCGGCTGGCTTCCGGTGGCATACGCTTCACCAACGCGCATGCCACGGCTGCCACTAGTACTCCTTCCCGTTACGCATTGTTGACGGGAGAGTATGCGTGGAGACGGCCCGGGACAGATGTAGCTGCCGGCAATGCAGGCATGATTATCCGTCCAGAGCAATATACGATGGCAAATATGTTCAAAAGTGCCGGATATGCCACTTGTGCTATCGGTAAATGGCATCTCGGACTTGGCGACAAGACCGGACAACAGGACTGGAACGCCCCGTTACCTACCGCGCTGGGTGATTTAGGCTTCGATTATTCTTATATCATGGCAGCTACTGCCGACCGCGTTCCTTGTGTATTCATTGAGAACGGGCAAGTGGCTAACTACGACCCGGCTGCTCCCATCGAAGTGAACTACAACAAGAATTTCGCCGGAGAGCCGACTGGAAAAGATAATCCTGAACTATTATATAATCTGAAACCAAGCCACGGACACGACCAGTCCATAGTGAACGGTATCAGCCGCATCGGATACATGAAAGGCGGTGGCAAAGCATTGTGGAAAGACGAGAACATAGCAGACTCTATCACCACACATGCAATCGACTTTATAAAACAACATAAGAGCCAGCCTTTTTTCATGTATTTTGCCACCAACGACGTTCATGTCCCCCGTTTTCCGCATGATCGTTTCCGAGGCAAAAATCCGATGGGGCTACGTGGCGACGCCATTGCACAATTTGATTGGAGCGTGGGACAAATCCTTGAAACACTGGATAAGATGGGACTGACCGATAATACGCTGATTATCCTTTCCAGTGACAACGGTCCTGTAGTAGACGATGGTTATCAAGACCGTGCTGAAGAACTGTTGAATGGTCATTGTCCGACCGGTGACTTACGTGGAGGAAAATACAGTGCTTTTGAAGGCGGTACTCGTGTCCCGGTAATTGTTCGCTGGCCGAAAGGCATCACTCGGGCGGAAACATCAGACGTACTCATCTCTCAGATCGACTGGTTCGTATCTATGGCCTCATTCGTTAATGCCCGTTTGCCGAAAGGTGCAGCTCCTGATAGCTACAATCGTTTAGGCAATCTGTTGGGGCAGGATAAGGAAGATCGTCCGTGGCTAATCGAACAGGCTGCCAATAATAGCTTGTCTGTACGTACTAAAGATTGGAAATTGATAGATGGAACAGACGGTCCGAGAATGATACCTTGGGGACCGAAGATAGAAACCGGATACTCCCCTACTCCGCAACTCTATAAAATGAATGAAGCGGGAGAGCAAACGAATATAGCAGAACAATATCCTGAAAAGGTGTTCGAACTGCAAAGAATCTTGCGTAAGGTCCGTAATAAAACACTTTCTTTATCCCCTTCCTCATTGTAAACCCGGATGTGGCGGATATATGTTTGACAATCTATTACGAATGTATACATTAAAAAGAAAAACCGTCCCGTTGCTGTAAATCCACAGAAACAGGGCGGTTGCTCTTGTTTATATAGGAATGAAAATTATAGATCCTTTATCTCTTCGGGAGTTAGACCGGTTGATTTAATTATCACATCTTGGGTGATTCCAAGAGATTTCAAGTTCCGGGCAATCTCTTGTTGCTTTTTCTTTTCACCTTCAGCCAATCCTTCAGCCTTTCCTTTTGCTATACCTTTCTGCTCAACAGTAGACATTACGCTATACCAGTCCCGGTAGTTTTTCAAGCTATCTTCGTACTCTACTAATTCCTTCTTATTAAAATTGGCGATTTCCGCAGCTTTGAACAGTCGTTCGAATACACGTTCCTGCAAAGCGAGGGGACGTTCCATTAGACGTGAAAGGTTTCGGAGTACAAACATCCACTTGTCAAACATTGTCTCCAGTTCGTCTTCCGTTTTGTTGAATTTCGGCATCTCCAGATAGATAAACGTAAGTTTGTCATAAAATACATCCTTAGTACGCATATCTACCAGTTTCACTTCATGATGGAAATACCTGTCATCCTGATTGTCGAAGGTAAAGTTCAGTATTCCGACGGTGTAGACGGCTTTTAGCTCATAATTCCATCCGTTTCCTTTAATAGCCTGCTCCCGTATAGGGAAAGTGGAATAATATATGCTCCGGTCCTTGAAAAAGGTCTGTTCTCCTTTTTGCATCTCCACAAGGAATTTTTCTCCCCGTTCGTTCTCGCAATAGATGTCAAATACCGCCCGGCGGTCCCGTTCCTGCGTTCCCAGATGCTCAGAATTCAGGTAGGTGACCTCCTTTATCGTCTGTTCACCATGCAGCAAAGCATTCAGGAAACTGATCAGCAGTTCCTTGTTCAGCTCCGTTCCGAACAGCAATTTAAACGCAAAATCGGTATAGGGATTCACGTAACGTTCCTGTAATCCTTCGCTTCCCATAAATTTTTCTGTTTTTAATTATGCAATACATTGCAAAAATAACAAATTATCAGGTAATTCAGTTTCTTTCGATGACGTTTTTTCTAAAAGGCATAAAGTTGTCCCTACTGCTTGATAATTCTTGTATTGACTTTCAATCCGTTTTTATCTTCGGAGAAAGACGATAGGTAGTTACACTCCTTTAATAATGATAAAAGGCTCCGATTCAGCTCTGTGTCGGGTATAATCGGGTGTTTTCCGTTCTCCGTCATCTTGCTGTAGGGCAATGGCAACAATGCCAATAACTCATCAACTACATCGTGGTTGTCTGGATTCCATCTGATGGTGTGATAGATGACTGTTACTGCTTTTTCCAATACAGATGTCTTGACAAGCACTTTTTTCAGCAGGTCATAGTCTAACTCCGTTTCATAATCTGCTAATATTTCACAGATAATATTGGCAAGCTTTTGGCTGACATCAATGGAAGTCGCTTTCAGTTGTTGGAGCACGACTGATTTTTCCTTGCCGGATAGCTTGTAGCTGCCAAGCAGACAGAGGGCCAGGTCCTTGTTATAAGATATCTTATCTTTATCTTTAAAGAACTCATTTTTATGATGTAATAGGAAATTGCCATAGAGTATATCACTATGATGGCTGAGATATCGGATATTATCCTCCGTATACTCAATGCTATTTTGGTCTATTAAATAACTGATTCGCTCATCTTCCAATTTTAAAAGTTCCTCGTTCAGATCCATTTTGCATAGGAAAGCGGATGATATCTGCTTGTAGGAATTGATACTAAGCCGGTTACTACCCATAATATTATTAAACAGTGAATGCTTGTGTGTCTCACTTCTTGCAAATCTACTTGTTCCCAGTATTTCTGCGTGTTTATCCAGATATACCCATAAGATATTGTCTATTTCGCATTCGTTTTGCACATAGTAATCAGTAATGTTGTCCCAGTTGGGTACAGGTAGATTCAACTCAAATGCTAACCCTTTCACATCATCTTTTACTTTGGATACATCATTGATAGGATTAATATGGGTCTTAAGATATTTTCGTTTAATCTCTACTCCAACCTCCTTGTTGTTCAAGATCTCCAGCATGGATTCTTCGACTTCATCACATATATCCTGAAAGACATATTGAAGGCATTCTTCCAGATTCTCTTGTATCCTTTCGATGATTTCTTTTCGTCCTGCCCTCTTTATCCGCGTTAGAGTCACATTGTTCTTATTGGCTGCCACTCTTTCACTAATATGGTTCAGTAATAGGCTTATGTTGTGTTTCGTCAAAGTATAACTGTCACTTTTTATAATAAGTTCCAACAGGGGTTTGGACGTATTTGTCAATTCCTCATAATAGCATACGCTGGCAATAAAGTTGATTTTCTTATCGTCAAAGCAATCATATCTGTTTGCTAAATAATCATAGTTATCTTTCAACCATGTTTTTTGAATCTCACCTATATGACTGTTCTCACAGAACTTTAGCCACGCTTCTATCAGAATATCTCTGTAATCGCAATTCAATACCACAGTCCAGCTATCAGTGACATTCCAATTGATATAGTGATTAAACACATTATAGATTTGTTTTCCCTCTTTGTAATATTGGGCTAGAAAATCCATTTTAGCTGCGGGTTGTTCCAATCGTGCCATGAATAGAAGGAACCGTTCCCGTTCGATGTTCGTGTATTTGCCCAGATAATCCAACAGATTAATATTAAGCACGCTATCACTGAGATAAGCATAGGTTGGTAATTGTGCAACAAAACTTTTTATCTTGTCTATCTTGGCATTATATTCGGGACTTTTGTCCAACTTCATAGCTATGAGCAGAAGACGGTCATTCTGAGAAATCGTGTTCGGATAAAAATAAGAAATGTAATCATAATAGTCTTCATCAATATAGCCACGCCGGATGAAAAGATCCATCATTGGGGCCAATTTGATTTTCTGGAAGGCTTCGCATTCATTCATCTTAAACTGCATAAACAATTGCTTCAAAGAGAAACTGTTGATACGATATTCTTCCTTTTTCAGTTCCTCCTCTTCCCTGTCTAAATCTTTGTCTTTTGTTGTAATGGCAGCTAACCGTTGAGCATAAGTTGTTTTTGGATCAATCTTTTTCTCTATCTCGCTAAAGCGGATGTTTGTATGAGATGTATAAGTACTATATGAATTAAAAAATCGGTATTCTATCTTTTCTTTTTGGATGAGCTCATTAAATAAACTTTCATTTTCCCATATAGCACTTGTTTCATAATAGATATCATTAATCTTTATAGAAATTAGATTGCTGTTGATATAAGTAATATATCCGTTTACATAAATCATTCGCAATTCACGTGCCTTCAGGTGTCGGTTCCTTTCCTTTGCTTCGCGACGTTTGGCTATCTCCTCCTTCCTCTTGTTTAATATCTGGAGCGCAAACTTGGTGAATTTCTGTTTGGTTTCACGGCATACGCATTGGTACACCTTTCCACGTCTGTTGTGTAGTGCGGAGAAATCATCAGGATAATAGTTCTTATATACAATCATGGCCAGTAGTTTTGAATGGCTCAGTTCCGTACCGTTGACAAAAAGCCGTTTGTGATATTGGTGATACTCGTTTGCAATATTCTTCAACAAGCGCATGTCATCTATGAAAAATGCTATATCTTCCAGGTCATCAGCTTTGATTTCATCTTTATGGCCTCTCTTTTCCAACTCTTCTTTCAGTTTGTCTTTCGAGTTGGAGGGGTTGATAACCGGAATGACAGTGGTTATATAATCGAAGAACTTTGTTCGGGAAGAATCTTTGAACATATCATCTTTCACTGCGTAGATAAATTTTATATTTCGCCCTACAACAGCCGAATTGTTCAGTAAGAAATTGAGTTCCCTCAATTTCAGAAAGATATCGGGGGTATCAAAGCGGTCAAGGTCCTCAATTACCACTACGTTATAATCAGTTGCCTGAAAGAAATACAAAATTTCATCCAGATGGCGGTTGAAAATGGAGTTTTCGTCTTTAATCTCAATTTCACCGTCTTTAAAGTTGAGTTTATTCAGTTTTGTACTGCCATAAATCCGGATAACATATTGGGTTATTGAAAATAAGATAAATAACAGATATAGCAAAGCCACAATATCCCCTATCAGGTTAAAAACAAATCCTTGGCTGAAAACACGATAAAATGAGTCGATTCTCATCCAATTAGGTTCAAAAAGGATTGCAAATGCAAAAATAGTTCCGATAAAACCACATGCTAATTTCGATATATGTTTGGGGGTAATGTGTATGATCCGTTTGAAACGTGAATTGGGTAGAGTATCAATCGTTTCTCGGTAAATTAATTGCTGGAGAATGCTGTATTCTATTCTCCTGTTCAGTTTCTCTTTATAATCTTCATTATCCCGATCGTCGGAGCTGTCTTTTTCCGTAGGCTTTTCATCAGCCTGATTGTCCTGGGAGTCTTGTTGATCCTCAGTTTCCTTATCCTTTGTCTTTGGGCGTTTGCCGTCATCCAGTGTTGCTAAGGATATAGGAAGATAGTTCCATTCTGCATCCGTCAAAAACATTAAAGTGTGTAGTACAGAACTTTTTCCCGATCCATAAGGGCCGGTCAAGGCAATATTCAAGACATCCTCAGCCTTGAGCGCTTCCCGTAAATCACGGACAGATTCATAAGCGGACTCATTCTCCTTCAGCAAGGTCGGAGTTAAGGATTCTTGAAATTGTGATGCCTGCTCAACTTGTGCCGAAGGCTCTTGGGTGGATTCTTGTGTATTCTCCATAATGTTTTCTCAATAAAAATTATATAATTCTATATAATTCAAGACTTCGCCCCTTTTGTTTTTATAAGTAAAGGCTATCCATTTATTCTGTATTAAAATCAATTCTTTAATACAGATGTTAATTCCTTATGCAAATATAAAGTATAAAATAGTGACAAACAAATGAATCTGCTGAATATATCATCTGGATAACCACTTAATTTAATAAAAGAATATTCTAATTTTCAATCAGTTTAGTTACTTCATATAGTGATAATCATTAGTGGTTTGTATTCCGTTCGTTTGTCCCACTATTTGCGGACATGGAGATTTTGGATGTCTTAAGATTGATTTTGAGCAAACATAATCCTCATTTTTATCGTTATAGCCTATGAATTAAGTAGGTATAATATGAAAAGATTATTATTTGTTTTGACTTTTATGTCTCTCACTTTCTCTGTTATATGGGGACAAACTAAAATACAACAGTATGCAGGAACAGCTATGCCCTATCCCAATAGGACAGACTCATCCGTTACTTCTCGGGATGGTATGATCCCATTTTATATAAATCATCTGGGAAGGCATGGAGCCCGCTTCCCAACTTCAGGAAAAGCCCTAGACAAAGTGGAGAAGGTACTGGTATCAGCCCAACAAGAGAATGGACTGACCTCAGAAGGTATGGCTTTACTCTCTATGATACGGCGTTTATCTGGATTATTTGACGGTCAATGGGGAAAATTGTCAAAGTTGGGCGAGGCGGAACAAGAAGGAATTGCCGGACGTATGATAAGGAACTATCCTCAACTATTCGGTGATTCTGCCAAGATTGAAGCAATAGCAACCTATGTTCCCCGCAGCATAAGTAGTATGGACGCTTTTCTTTCTTGCATGATAAGGCATAATCCTGCTTTACAGGCACAGCGGAGTGAAGGAAAACAATATGATCATATCCTTCGTTTTTTTGATCTGAATAACTCTTATGTCAATTATAAAGAGAAAGGTGACTGGCTTCCTATATACAAAACTTTTGTGCACAAGAAGATATCTCCGGTTCCTATAATGAAGAAGTTTCTTCTTAATCCGGAACAATATCCGGGTAAGGAGGCAGAGGAATTTGCCATGGCCTTATTTTCTGTTGCGGCAATTCTTCCTGATACAAGCATCCCGTTGAATTTACAAGACCTTTTTACACTTGATGAATGGCATCGTTATTGGCAGACCCAGAATTTGCGACAATATATGAGCAAGGGTTCTGCACCTGTCGGTAAGATGCTACCGGTTGCAATCGCCTGGCCTTTACTTTCAGAGTTTATTCATTCCGCTCAGGAGGTGATAAGTGGAAAGTCCGATTATCGGGCTAACTTTCGCTTTGCTCATGCGGAAACAGTTATACCTCTTGTGGCATTGATGGACATAGAAAAAACTGATGTGCAGGTTTTCCGGCCCGATTCCGTTTCAATCTATTGGAAGGATTATGAAATTTCTCCAATGGCCGCTAATGTACAGTGGCTTTTCTATCGTGACAAAGACCAAAGGATTTGGGTGAAGATTCTGTTAAATGAGCAAGAAGTGTCGCTTCCTATACCAACCTCTTGTTTCCCATATTACTCTTGGGAAAGGACTCGTACCTTCTTTAATCAGCGGATCGAAATGGCCAAAAAGGTACTTTCAACTTTTGATGAATAGGTATCTTTATTCCCGTGTTGCTTTAGAAAAGAGACTATATTTTTATCTATTATGAATGGCAAAAACTTAAGATAGTGAAAATTTACGAAAATAATTGAGCCACATAACTAAATAAGTAATTTATTTACCCTAATACATACCATGTTCCAATCAAATATCGCTTACCTTTGAATAATTTGTTATGACAATAGGATTACATAAAATTCTTGAGGCTTAGACAGCAGGCGGTGGGGCAGACTGATAAATGTGTTATCTTGTGTTGCAGAATGTGGAAATCTGTTCCCATCGCTTTTTCTTAGATTAAAAATGTAGGAATATTCATCTGGATGAGGTTATATAGTTAGATTAGTGATTGGAAGCTGATAACAGTGTGTCTTTCTAAAAATGGCTCCACTTTACAATCAGGCGAGATTGGAAAAGTGGGGCATCTTTTTGTTCTTCAGTGGTTTGTGTATCTCTGATTTTAATTTCATCTTAGCAAATATGTACTTTTTCTACTTAAATATATACCTGCTCTGTGGGTTAATATTTTACTTTTACATCATTTATTGTGTAAAAAGGATAAATCATGCAAATCAAAGGAACGTTGCTGACATATAGTTTCAGGAAATACCTGCTTCTCGTTTTCTCATTTCTTGTAACATCGTCTCTGTGGGCACAGAAGCAGGACGGTTACTTTGGCGACAGCGCCCTCTACGTCCTTTCCATGCAGATGTTCGACAGTATCAAGTCTCCCGCATTCTTTGAGATGCAGCAGCGCGGCTTGCGTCAGGCAATGGAAAGGAGGAATGTCCACTTCGACTATGTGTTCCGTTCCGCCCTGCTTTCACACTACGAGGTGATAAAAGACAAGAAGAATTACGGGCGTGCCGGTGAGGCGTTGATACAGCATTACCAGACCTTGCGGGACGACTCCCTGCTCTATGTGGTATGGGAACGACAGTCCGACTGCCTGCTGATGTGGGGCGACTATGTGGAGTCGGTTGTTTCCGTGCGCCGGATGTCCGACTATGCACAGCGGCACCATCATCCCATAGGTATGGCCTATGCCGATTTCTGTTTTGCGCAGGGCTATCTCAACAACGGGCAGACAGACGAGGCAGAACGCCATTACCGTCTTGCCATGCGCCGTTTCATCAGTCTTCATGTGCCGGGTAAAGTGGCACGCAGCGGGTTCAATCTGATTTCCATCCTCCTGGACCGGAACGATTTCACCGGGGCGCTGGCACTCAGCGACTCCCTGCCCCAGTATATCCGTGCATGGGAGGTGGAAAAAGGTATTGTCATCAATCCTGTGCTGCGTGTGAAGCAAGCCATGTATCGCCTCAAGATATTTGTAGATATGAAAAACCTGCCTGCCGCCACTGCCCAACGGGACAGTATGCTCTAATTATAATAAGGTGTATGCCGACGCGGCCCAGCAGGAGGAACTGCAATATACCCTTGCCTGCTGGCAAAGAAGGTGACGGAATACATTCACTACATTGATAGTATTGACAAGAATAGCGACTTGAAAGACTATCCGCGCGCCCCCGAATGCTATTATCAAGGGTATGCCAGCCGTAATTCTGACCGGTTGGTGGTTTTTGCACAACTCTATACGGTGTACAAGGGCTGTTCGGGCGGCAACACAAGGTTGGTAGGGACCAATATAGTGGCGGCCGAAAACAGCGAGGTGTCTATGGCTTATTATGATGGACACATGAAGATGTTTAACTACCTGAACCGCACGCCTATGGGAAAAGGAGTGAACACTTCGCTTCATGCCGGCGAAATGACATTAGGACTGGTACGTCCCGAGAATCTGGATTCGCATATCCGCAAGGCGGTATATACAGCCAAAGCAAAGCGCATCAGTCATGGAGTAGATATTGCCTTTGAACCGGGCAGTGTGTCATTGCTGCAGGAAATGAAGAGAAAAAAAGTCGCAGTGGAAATCAATTTAGTCAGCAATGAGTTTATTTTAGGAGTGAAGGAAAGCGCCCAGCCGTTCCTTTTGTATCGTAAAGCCGGTGTTCCAACAGTTATTTCGACAAATGACCCAGGAATCTTGCGTACAAATCTGACCCAGCAATATGTATTGCTCACTTTGCGCTATGGGATAGATTACTATGGAGTAAAGGAACTGGTACGTAACAGTATTCGCTATGGTTTCATGCCGGATGGCATAAAGCAGGATTTAATGAGGAAATTGGAACCCCGTTTGACTGATTTTGAAAAGAAATGGGGACAAAATATCACGATAATTCAGAACTGGAAATAATGAAGCAAGGATCCAACGTTTATGCAGACGAGGAATCTTAACATCCGTTCAATCAAGACCACAAATCTGATTGGACGGATGCAATAAGCACGGTTCCCTAATCTTCTGAAACAACAACCCCCCAAAGCTGGACGGGAGCGCAAGACAAGACCGGCAACAAGAGTAATAATAACCATAAAAACGAAGAAAGTAGTATGGCAATCTTAGTGAAACCCGTGCAGCGCGTCAACCCCAACGACGCGGATGCACCCAAGAAATGGTATGTAACCCAAGTGACCACCGCGCAGGTGGACGAAACCCAAGTGGCAATGGACCTTGCCGACGAAACCACCCTGAACCCTTCCGAAGCGATAATGGCCATCCGTCAGCTCCGCAAGATCCTCTTGCGCCGTTTGCTGGGGGGCGAGAGCGTGAAGCTGGGCAACTGGGGCAGT
>ULMJ01006018.1_pt1 | contig 28386 bp, 21 predicted proteins | sample 1951641 | NCBI WGS metagenome assembly ULMJ01 (sample SAMEA4835550, study PRJEB28245) | human gut metagenome | biome: gut microbiome; material: fecal sample | place: Denmark | collected 2008 | reverse complement strand
TTGTAGCCTGTAGCTCGTAACTTTATTCCTTTCGGAGCGAAAATGAACTATAATTAGGTATATGGATTAACTTTTTTCCCATTTATTTGTTATATATGTATATAAGTTTTATATTTGTAATCATTATAATTTTGTTATTATGAAGAATACAGTACTTAGCATCTGGCGCTTTTACGTAGATGGCTTTCGCAGTATGACGTTGGGCCGCACATTGTGGTTTATCATCTTACTGAAGCTCTTTATCATGTTCGCTATTCTGCGTGTATTCTTCTTCCCGAACTTCTTGAATTCTGCTGCTACGGATGGCGACAAGGAAGGTTATGTCAGCAATGAACTTATAGAGCGTGCCATTGGTGAGCCTCCTCCTTCCACTCCTGATTAATTCCCTTTATAGCAAATAACTTATAACTCATAACTAATAACTTAATTCTTATGCTTGAGCACATAGACACTTCGTTGATTGACTGGTCGAGGGCACAATTTGCACTGACCGCTATCTATCACTGGATTTTTGTGCCCCTAACGCTGGGGCTGGCAGTCATCATGGGCATCATGGAGACAATGTATTACCGAACAGGTGAAGAGTTCTGGAAACGGACCGCTAAATTCTGGATGAAACTCTTTGGTATCAACTTTGCCGTGGGAGTGGCTACGGGATTGATTCTGGAATTTGAGTTCGGAACCAACTGGAGCAACTATTCCTGGTTTGTAGGAGACATTTTCGGTGCACCGCTTGCTATCGAGGGTATTTTGGCTTTCTTTATGGAGGCCACGTTCATCGCAGTGATGTTTTTCGGCTGGGACAAGGTGAGCAAACGTTTTCATTTGGCCTCTACCTGGCTGACGGGACTCGGTGCTACGATTTCTGCCTGGTGGATACTTGTTGCAAATGCCTGGATGCAGAATCCGGTAGGGATGGAGTTCAATCCGGCAGCAGGGCGCAATGAGATGGTGGACTTTGCCGCTGTGGCACTTTCGCCGGTGGCGGTGAACAAGTTCTTTCATACGGTACTGTCCGGTTGGGTGCTGGGTGCAGTGTTTGTTGTGGGGATAAGTTGCTGGTTCCTGCTGAAGAATCGCGATAAACGATTTGCTTTGTCGAGTATCAAGATAGCTGCTTGGGTAGGGCTGATTTCGGCTGTGCTCTCGGCATGGACGGGAGATGGTTCAGGCTACCAGGTGGCGCAGACTCAGCCGATGAAGTTGGCAGCTATGGAAGGATATTATGAGGGGCAGCAAGGTGCCGGATTGGTAGCAATCGGCATGCTGAACCCGGAAAAGGAAACATATAACGATGGTGTGAATCCTTTCTTGTTCAGGATAGAGATACCGAAGATGTTGTCGCTTCTGGCCGAACGGAAATCGGATGCTTTTGTGCCCGGCATTACGGACTTGATAGAGGGAGGGTATCAACAAAAAGATGGCACGATAGCCCTGTCCGCCGAAGAAAAGATAGAACGTGGAAAGACGGCGATTGCTGCATTCGGCGCCTATCGGGCCGCCATGGAGGCAGGCAATGAAGCGGAGATGAAAGTGGCTGAGCAGACACTGAAAGAGAACGTAGCTTATTTCGGTTATGGATATATCAAAGATGTGAACGACCTGGTGCCCAATGTACCGCTGACGTTCTATGCATTCCGTTTGATGGTGATATTGGGCGGATATTTCATACTCTTCTTTATTGTAGTGCTTATCCTTTCTTATAAGAAAGACCTCTCGAAAATGCGATGGATGCACTGGGTGGCCCTGCTGACTATTCCACTGGGTTACCTTGCCGGACAGGCAGGATGGGTCGTTGCAGAATGTGGGCGCCAACCATGGACAATACAGGACATGTTGCCTGTAAATGCTGCTATCTCTAAGTTGGATGTCGGCTCTGTGCAGACCACGTTCTTCATCTTCCTGATATTGTTCACCATCATGCTGATAGCCGAAATAGGTATCATGCTGAAAGCAATACGTAAGGGACCGGAGAATAATTAAAAATTAATAATTAAAAATTGAAGCTCATGACATACGCTTTTTTACAACAATATTGGTGGTTCGTGGTATCATTGCTGGGAGCCCTACTCGTATTCCTACTGTTTGTGCAGGGTGGTAATTCGCTTCTTTTCTGTCTGGGCAAGACGGAAGAGCACAAGAAGATGATGGTGAACTCTACGGGACGGAAATGGGAGTTCACGTTCACTACATTGGTGACATTTGGTGGAGCATTCTTTGCATCGTTTCCGTTGTTCTATAGCACCAGTTTCGGTGGGGCTTATTGGTTGTGGATGATTATTCTGTTCAGTTTTGTCTTGCAGGCGGTCAGCTATGAGTTCCAGAGCAAGGCTGGAAATCTGTTGGGTAAGAAAACATACAGGACATTCCTGGTGATTAATGGTGTGGTTGGTCCGGTGCTGCTGGGCGGGGCGGTGGCTACGTTCTTTACGGGGTCGGAGTTTTATGTCAATAAGAGTAGTATGGCGGATACGGTGATGCCGGTCATCAGTCATTGGGCGAATGGCTGGCATGGACTGGATGCATTGACTAATCTGTGGAATGTAGTGTTGGGACTGGCTGTGTTCTTCCTGGCTCGTATTCTGGGGGCTCTATACTTTATTAATAATATTGATGATAAAGACTTGGTGGCACGTAGCCGCCGTTCTCTGATTGGGAACTCTGGGTTGTTTCTGGTGTTCTTTCTGGCGTTCGTTATCCGGACGTTGCTGGCGGATGGCTATGCGGTTAATCCTGCTACAGGGGAGATATTTATGGAACCGTATAAGTATCTGACGAACTTTATAGAGATGCCGTTGGTATTGATAATCTTCCTTATCGGCGTGGTATTGGTACTCTTTGGCATTGGAAAGAGTTTGCTGAAAAAAACCTTTGATAAAGGTATATGGTTCACGGGTATAGGTACGGTGCTGGCTGTGCTTGCGTTGCTGCTCGTGGCAGGATACAATAATACAGCTTATTATCCGTCTACAAACGACCTTCAAAGCTCGTTGACGTTGGCAAACAGTTGTTCCAGTGAGTTTACTTTACGAGTGATGTTCTATGTTTCCTTCTTGGTTCCGTTTGTGCTGGCATATATCTTCTATGCATGGAGAAGCATTGATATACATAAGATTAACGAGAAGGAGATGAAGGATGGGGGACATGCGTATTGAGGATATATCGCGCGAAGCGCGATAAGTGACGAGCTACAGGCTACGAGTGACAAGTGCCTTTCGGTGTGATAGCCGGGCGAATAATTATTCGCCCACTAGTATAGTGCAGCAACTCGTAACTTGTAGCTCGTAGCTCGTCACTTAATTTATTGTGAGGGCAAATTCAGCTTTTACTTCTTGACTACTTATAACTCACCTGTTGCATCCCAATCAACCTGTCATATCTCTCTCCGAAAGCCCGGTGGTAGACAAGTATCAGATATTCATTCTCCGTTTCATAATAGTTTCCTTCTGCCTGCGCAGTGCTTCCTGATGTACTTCCCGGTGCTACATATAAATACTGATAATTGTACGCTCCCTGTTTCAGCAACTTGCTACCTTCATAGGCATGTGTCTCCGGATTATACTTCAATCGGTTCTCCTCATTGAAATCATCATAAGTAAATGCCCCTTGCAGATAGAAATCTCCTTCAATGAGCGGATTTTCCCATAACAGGGAGAAATGAACGAAGAAGTAATCAGCTTCCGTATTGTTGTCCACGGCTTCATCATAACGTATTACAAAACGTCCATTCTGGTCTTGGTCATAACTATAATTCAATATTCTTGGTTCGGCGGGACGAAGCGTCACGTGATAATAAGGTGCGTGATAACGGATGCTCTCCACCCCTTGCGAAGCATAGCGGGTACTCACCATCTCAAAACGTCGATATTCATTCCCGGCAGGAAATATCAATGCGCGGTTATGTTCATATCTCAGTTGGTCAGGACCCACATAAGAAGGTTTCAGGTTAGTCACCCAGTTATCCGTACGATTATCCTGCAGGACGTGTACTTTTACTTCGTTCTGCGGATTACGGATGGGGTAGCCTTTATGCTGAATACTGAAATTTACTTGTTGATGCGTCTTGTTACGGTCAATCTCCGTGTCGCTGCTAACTTGTGCCGATACATTCACCTCCTTCTCCAGTACTCGGAAACAAGTACTGAAAGCGGGCTTGTCTTTGCTTTCGGCATCATCATAAACCGTCAGCCGATAGTTACCGGAAAGTTTCGGCCGTACCTGATTGTTAGGCAGCGTCAGCCGATAGTGTGTGTAGGGCAGGGTCGTGTTGACCGAGATGTCGTAATCTTCTATCGGATTGTCATTGAAGCCATCCAGATATTCTGTTTCAGAGAGGTCCGAAGGCGTCCAGTCTGCATTACAATGCGTGAGTATGTACTGGAAGCGGTGATAATCGTGTGTAAGATGGTCGAAAGAAATTTCCACAGATTCATCTTCACCCAGTCGGATGACCGCAGGAGCCATATAGTCATTATTGGCAATGACCTGTACCGTTCGTATATGTGGAGTGTACACTTCTGTACGCTGGGCATGCAACCCACCGCAGACGATACAAGTAAAGAGGAATATCCAGATTTTCTTCATCCCGTAGTATGTTAAGCACACAAATATACGCAGATTATTTCTTTTTCTTCTTCTCTGTCTGCTTCTTTTCCTTCTGCTTCTTGGTGTCTTTCTTCTCTACCGGTGGAAATTTGGGGACCAATTTCATCAGTCTCAATATCTGTGACTGCCTGTGCAAGATATAAGACGAGGGACGTGCAGAGTCAAAACGTATCGGATTGGGGAGTGTGGCAGCTATCAGTGCGCATTGTCCTGCTGTCAGTTTAGCGGCAGTGGTCTTGAACTTGTATTTGGCGGCAGCTTCCGCTCCATAAATGCCTTTTCCCATTTCGATGGAGTTGAGATATACTTCCATGATTCGTTCCTTCGACCAGCAGAGCTCAATGAGCCAGGTGAAGTAAACTTCGAATCCTTTGCGTACCCACGAAGATTGTGGCCAGAGGAATACATTCTTTGCTGTCTGTTGGCTGATGGTACTGGCTCCTCGTTTCCGTTTGCGGGTTTCATTTTCTTTCAAGGCTTTCTTTATTTCGATGAAGTCGAAGCCATTGTGAGTGGCAAAGCGGTTATCTTCCGAGGCGATGACTGCCATCGGTAAATGAGAAGAGATTTTATCAAATGGTACCCAAGTGTGATGCCAGACCGGCTTTTCACCTTTAAAGATTTGCTGGGTACTGCGAATGACCATAAGGGGAGTGGCATAGACCGGGATAAAACGGTACAATACCACTGCAAGAATAGTGGAGATAAAGAAGAATAATACCAGATTGCGGATAATTCGCAGAACTTTCTTTATACTCATTGTCTTATTAGTTACAAACTATGAAGCTACGAGCTACAGAGCTACGGGATACAAGTAGCTGCGCTATGTTTGCGGGTAAATAATTATTTGCCCAGCCATCACGCCGAAAGGCACTTGTAGCCCGTAGCTCTGTAGCTCGTAGCTTCTTATATCTTAGTTTCCTGCTTCCGCATTCTTAATCATCTGTTCGCTGGCATACATATAAATATCCACGCGGCGGTTCTGACTTGCCGTCATGCTGTCATCATACTGGTTGTATCCCACACCTTCCACTTTTTTGAATTGCGCAGGAGACACGCCACAATCTTGCAGATAGTTCTCTACCGTATATGCACGGTCTTTTGAAACTTTCATATTAGCTTCATATGTACCCACTTTGTCGGTATGTCCTACAATAGCGATGTCCGTCGTCGGGTCTTCCTTGAGAATCTGAGCCAGTTCGCGCAGTGAAGCCTTAGACGTATTGCTCAATGTAGAAGAGTTGAAACCGAACAGAATGCCCGATTCAAAAGTAACCTTCACCGCAGCGAGTCCGTTGTTGTCCGTTACCTTCTCTACTTGTGCGCCTTCAATCTTGGCAGCTTCGGCAGCCTTCTTATCCATCTTATGACCGATGGCAACGCCTGCACCTGTACCTACTGCCGCACCGACAGCCGCACCAATGGCAGCGCCTTTACCTTTACCGATAAGTCCGCCGATGATTGCCCCGGCTGCTGCACCGGAACCACCACCAATCACACCACCTTTTGCAGTGTTATTCATTGTGCTGCAACTTCCTAATATAATGGCACCGCTCAACAACAGTGCCGTAATTTTCATCTTTCTCATACTTTTTCCTTTTTAATGTTTTACCGTAATTTAGTAATGCAAATTTAAATATATAACAATTATCCTGTAGCTATGTTCAGTTTGTTTGTTCGCCTTTTTTAGAGAATTTTTCTTTTTATAATAATAAACCACAATGTGAGGATGATTCCTTTGGCAATGGTTGTTGCACTTACAGCCCACCAAATAGCGTCCACGCCCATTCCCAAATGTACGAGGAACAGGGCGATAGGGATACGCATGTAGTTGCATGATATACTGATGATGGCAGGCGGAACCGTTCTTCCCAATCCGTAGAACACCCCTTGCATAGTGATTTCCAACATCATGAAGAGTTGCGAATAACCGTCTATGCGCAGGAAGTCACCACCTATGCGATAAGCATCCGGTTCGGGCACAAAGATGGAAAACACTTCGCTTCCGAAGAAGATGAATAGCAGTGAACAGAGTGTACCGAATATCGACGTCATCCACAGTGTAGTGCGCCAGGCTTTCTTCACTCTCGACTTCTCTCCGGCAGCATAATTCTGTGCAATGAAAGTACTCAGTCCGGTAGAGAAGCCTTGTGAAGTATTCCAGGTGATGGCTTCTATCTGTCCTCCGGTGGTGAAAGCCATAAGTCCGAGGTGTCCGCCCTGTTCCGATGCTGTGCGCGAAAGGAACATGTTGACGAAGGCAAATAGAGTATTGAGCGTAGCTACCGGGAGTCCCAGCTTAAAAATACGTTTCGTATATTTTCCCTTTAGCCGGGTAAGGAAAGGGAAACCACCCAGCAAATCGTCCTTGCAGCGTAGTTGATAGACAAAGATACCGAATACTGTTGCCTCGGACAGCCATGTGGCAAGTGCCGCGCCTACTGTCCCCCAACCGAAGCCGAATATGAAAAGCGGGTCGAGTATGATATTCATAATCAATCCAGTACCACTGATGTAAAAGGGTGTTTTGCTTCGTCCTGCCGCATTGTATATTCCGGTGAAAGCGGCGGAAAGGAATACGAAAGGAAATCCGGTTGAAACTATGCGCAGATAAGTAATAGCATTTTCCGTAATATGCTCTTTCAACTCGAATATGTGTAGGATGGGGCTGGCAAAGAGGAACAATAAAGCTCCCCAGCACACCGAAATCAACAATGCAATGCTGATGTTATGCGAGGCGAATTGTCGTGCATCCTGTTCGCTGCGTGCCCCAATAGACTGTCCTACGCTGACTTCGGAGCCTACCTTGTTCAACAAAGCGATGGAGCCGGACATCCAGGTCAGTATTCCTACCGCACCGACAGCGGCAACGGCTTCACTACCCAAACGGCCTACCCATGCCATATCCGTCAGACTGTAAGCCATCTGGATGAACGAGGTAGCCATAATAGGTATTGCCAGATTGAATAACTGGCGGTTAATAGGCCCTTGTGTCAGACTCTTTATTCCTTGCATTCTCTTATTGCAGACTATATATCAAATACGGGCTGCAAATTTACGGATTATTTGTTAATAATCGCACTGACTGCTGCTTTTCTGTCTATCGATTAGAGTTAGTTTCCGGTAGATTATCTTTTTATTAGGCACATCATATATCTCTATGATAGGCCCATTGCCCATATGCTGTGCCCGTGCATACTCTTCTATTGCCGGATACACCTTTATGAAACCCATAAAGATGGAGAGCGTTCCTTTGAACGGAAGTTCCGCAGTGATTACAGTATCCGTAGAGAGCGTCTGTATCCTATATTTACACTCATCGGGATTCAGTCGTCCAATATCCCCCGCTTCAATGATACAGCCGGATTCTGACCTGAGCTTTCCCTTTTCCACTTCTTTGGGATTGTCATAGAAAATGCCAATCCCTTTATAAGTTTCAATTCCAAGTTCATTGAGCAGATAGTAGTATATTTCATTTGTAATATCGGCTGTTTGCTTATAAGCTCCTTTCACCTCTTTATATACAATGACCTCTCCGCCTGCAACCTCAGTTCTTACCTTGACAGTGCTGAAACCACCGAAATAAGCATAAATACCAAGAATGGCTATAACTACTATTGCTACAAGTATGATGTATATCATCTTCTTCTTCCTCAAACCTTTCTGTGAATAAACTTCCCTTCAATCCAGTAAGTGGCATGATTGGCTTTGAACTTTAAAATTACATAAGTCGGGTCGGTTGGTCCGCCGGGGAAATGATTGATGAACCAATCCTGCCAAAGTTCCTGTTTGATGTCCGCATCTGTGATTACCTCCACATCACCGGTCATGCAAACGCTGTCTCCCTGAGCGTAGAAGCATAAACCGCCTTTCGGATTCTTGCGGAAATCCTCTGTCTTCCACGAAGTGTCTCCGGTGGACATCCAGACGGTGGAGATACCTTCGGCTTTTATCATACTCATTGGCACAGGGCGGGGATACCCTTCCTTGTTTATAGAAGTGAGAACTACTACTTCGCTCTTTTGAAGCATTTCTGCGGCTTTCTTTTCAAGTGTTTCCATTTTATAATCTATTTAGTTGATTGATGATACAAAGATAAGCAGCCGGAGAGATTACTTCATTGTATAAAAACGACATTTATGCCTCTACATAAGTCAGCGTGGCTTCTTCTTCCGATGTTGGCCGGTTCATAAAGGAGTAGGCGGTACTGCCGGACAAATTTTTTATCTCTCTTGACAGGTGTGGCACATCATAATATCCAGCATGGACAGCGGTCGACAGCAGACTGTCGCAGGTATTGTTTCTCAGCAGGTCTATGGCATTCTTGAACTTCATAATCCTGCTGTATATCTTGGGAGTATATCCGGTGTTCATCTTAAATCTGCGTTCGAACTGCCGTTGGCACAAACAAATATCATCCATAAGCGATTGTATAGGCAGTTTCCCCTGATATCGGTTTATCTGTTCTATGGCAAATGTAATCTGCGGGTCTGCTGGTAAATCATGTTTGTATAGTGACTTGATGAACAACTCTTCTATAATCTTCACCCGCTCTTTCAAACTGTTTTCTTCACACAATCTTTCGGCGAATGAGGCATCGAAGAAATTGCTGACTTCGTCGGCATTAATTCTCTGGTTAGTGAATTCGTGCAGGGGAAGCCGGATGAAGCGGGATAATCCGCAAGGCAGGAAGCGAACGCCCAACATATGAATTGTTTCTGTATATGCAGCTAATTCCGAATAAGTATTCATCGGCCCGATGAAGTAGGTACGGTAAGGCTTCATCTTCAAATCACTGTCTACAGCCTGCGTTGCTTCTCCGAGAGTGAAGATAAAGTCTGTACACCCGTCAGGCAGTATATTGATGCGCATTCCATATTCGGGATTGCCTTTTAATTCCCAATATTTGTCGATATAGGGAGAGAGCAGGAGGCAGGGCGAGTATTCCTTGTACATATATAATAGGTCTTGTGCGCAAAGATAACATTTTTATTTTTCCATCTCCATAAGAAGATAGATATCCACACCTTTCTTTCCTCCGGCGTAGAGTCTTTGTTATTTCTCCGGTATGTCCAGATCGCCCTGAAAGCTGATGGACTGTCTGTTCTGCATATTCACAAATATAGACGACGAGCCGTTACTGAAAATGTCTATGTTGAAGCTGAACTTATCTTCCGTGCTCCGTGCTGTGAACTGTACTTTGGCGGTTCCCTTCTTGTCCCACTCTATCTTATAATCACTGATTGGAACTTTGAAGTTCAGCCCTTCACCACCACCATACGGGATGGAGTAGGCACGTCCGTAGTAGGGGAGGTAGGATATAACGGAATCGTTCCTTACTTCTATCGAATAGGGTGAAGTCAGCGAAACGGAGCGTCCTCTTGAAGGAAGTGCTCTGTTCACATCTATTTTATACTTTTCAGATAAGACCAGTTCCCTGACGGCTTTCTGTTTCATTTCTTTCTTTTCCTTCTTGGTCTGTGCGGAAAGAGTAGGTGCGCCGATTACCGCTATCAGCAGTAAAAAGAGACTCATTCGGATTGTTTTCATACATACTATGTTTTAATCGTTTATATATGAGTAACAATCAAATATACAGATAATGCCCAATGAATGTATACACTTTTAATGATATTTAGATTAATTTTTCCGCAGGCACGAAAGGCTAAAGCTACATAGCTTTTAGAAAAATCTATTATATTTGTATCCCGAATAAACAAGCCTATGACAGTGCCGGTGAATAACTTGAGAAACATAAAGATTGCATTATTCCTTTTTTTCTGCTTCAGGATAACGTTGACAGCCTATGCCGGCGATTTCCTGTTCACATCCATCAATACCTCCCAAGGTCTGAGTGATAACCAGATACGCTTCATTCTTCAATTGCCGGACGGCAGGATGGTATTCACCACCAGTGGCAATGTCAACCTCTATGATGGCGTGCACTTCACTTATCTTCATCGCACTGCAGAAGATGTATATCCATTGCAGCAATACGATGGATACTACCGCATCTACCGGAGCGGAGACTCCCTGTTGTGGGTTAAAGACTATCATAAACTGATGTGTATTGACCTTTATAAGGAACAATATATCACAGACTTATCTTCCTACTTCCGGGATAAACATATATCCCGTCCCTTAGACGACCTTTTTGTAGACGACCTAGGGCGCACATGGCTACTGATATCCGGAGCCTTGCAAGAACTAAGTAGCGGAATACGTATCATTCTTCCTGACAATGACCCGAGAAAACTACAGGATATGAATGCAAAGGATAATGCTCTGTATCTATTTTATGATACAGGCGAAGTGGTGTGCTATGACATTGGAAATCAAAAAGAACTGTATACCTCCTCCGCTTATCTTCCGTCCGAACGGGAAGATTTCCGGAGAACCTCCCTCGTTGTCAAAGGCAGCAAAGGATTCTATCAACTGCGTAACGGGCGTAAAGGCGGCTTATTCTACTTCGATTGGCAGAACCGGGCTTGGAAGAAGATATTTGAACAAGATTACACGCTGAATACCCTGGTTATCCTTCCCGGTGATGAAAAAGCATATATCAGTTGCGTCCACGGCTTCTGGAGCATAGATTTGGTGGACGGAGCACATCAATATTTCCCTCTGTTGCAGACCAGGAAAGGACAGATTGTCTCCACCGAAATCAGTACCATCTTTCAGGATTTTCAGGGTGGGTTATGGATAGGCACTTTGAACCGTGGATTACTCTATTATCACCCGGCAATGCACAAACTGGCATACATCGGTCGCAGTTCCTTCCCTGTTCCTCTTGAAGAAGATGTAGCCGTCGAATGTTTTGCCGAAGACGAAGCAGGCAATATCTATTTGAAAAATCACTCCCATATCTATCGGTTGGCTGAGAATAAGGACGAGGCTTTGTCTCTGGTTCCGGTAACCGCTTCTTCCGTTCCTTCCGGGTTATCCGCCCGATTGCAAAGAAGTGCCTCAAACTACCATTTCAGAGATAAAAATTACACAGCCCTCTGCACTGATTCACGGGGCTGGACATGGGGTGGAACATCCGACGGATTGGAACTTTTCACCGGTAAAGAACAGACACCACGCATCTTCTATTGTGAAAACGGCCTTAGCAACAACTTCGTGCAGGCCATCCATGAAGACAGGCATAATGATATTTGGGTAACTACCAGCAATGGCATTTCCCGCGTTCACATCCGTCCGGATAACCATGATGTCAGTTTTACCAATTTCAATCAGCAGGATGGTGCTTTGGAAGGAGAGTATATGCAGGGAGCCATTTTTGAAGCCTCTGACGGAACCCTCTATTTCGGAGGAGTCGATGGGTTTAATGTGTTTCGTCCGGATAGTGAGCCGGTAGCTCCGGGACTGCCATATGCGCCGATTTTCACTACTTTGCGCTTATATGGCGAAAAAGTAAATACAGGCGAAAAGTATGGCGACCGTATCATCCTTCCCAAAACACCTCCTTACACAGAAAATATTGAATTGGATTATAACCAGAACTTTCTTACTTTCGAATTTTCCGCCCTGAACTATCTGAACGGTGAGCGTACTTACTACCGCTACCGGTTGGAAGGCGTCGATAAAGACTGGAATTGTGTCTTTTCCGGTGGACAGAACGGGAGAACGGACGGCACAGGCATTCTTCAGGCTTCTTATACAGATCTCTCTCCGGGAAAGTACACTTTCAAGATTATGGCTTCGGACAACGTCCTGCGATGGGATGGGAGAGTGCAGGAGGTATCTCTCATCATCCATGCTCCCTGGTGGAAAACGAACACCGCTTATACCTTATATATAATAACATTATTGTTGGTAGCCGTAGCCGGCATCCGACTTTACGTCTACTGGACCCGCAAAAAGATGGAACGTCGGCATAAAGAAGAAATTCTTTTGCTCCGCATCCGCAACCTCATAGAGCAATGCAACAGTTATGAAGCCGAGCAGAAAGCCCGTTCGGAAGAGAACAATATCCCTGCAATCTGTAGTGTTGTTGAAACGCCTCATGCTTCCAAGCAGGATGCCGCCGAGTCCGCATTCCTTGCGCGTGCCATCGAACAGGTGGAAAAGAACCTGCATGTCTCCGGCTACTCCGTTGAGCAACTGAGTCGAGACCTTTGCATGGAACGCACCGGACTTTACCGGAAGCTGGTGACCATGCTCGACCAGTCTCCGAGCCTTTTCATACGCAACATCCGTTTGCAGCGTGCAGCCCAGTTACTGGCGGAAGGCAACCTCAGCATTACCGAAATTGCAGAACGCACAGGCTTCAGCAGTTCCAGTTATCTGAGCAAGTGTTTCCAGGAAATGTACGGTTGCCGCCCCTCCGAATATGCCGAAAAGATGAAGAAATCAACATGATTGTTGTTGCCTTCAACGTGGTTGTTGCCTGCCAGACGCCTTTATGCCCTACTTTTGCAACATCATAAAACACTTAAAAACCATGAAAATGAATCTTATTAAAAAAGTCGGCTTCTTGCTGGCATCGGCAGCCATTGTTGCCACAAGCGGCGTAGCGCAGAATGTGCAACGCACGTCTCAGGGCATCAAGTATGCTGCACAAGGGATGGACGTCAGTGTGGAATTTTATTCGCCCACCATTGTCCGGGTTTATAAAACACCTATGCAGACATCCTGCAATAAAGAGAGTCTGGTCATTATCAAAGCCCCCGAAACTACCCCGGTAACCTTCGGTGAAAACGGCAAAAATGTGACGTTGAGCAGTGATGCCGTACGGGTGGAAGTGAATACGGAAACCGGAGGTATCCATTTCTTCGATAAGTCAGGGAAACGTATGCTGACGGACAAGGATTATGGAACCCAGTTCACACCGTTCGATGATGCGGGAGTTCCTTCTTTCAATGTCCGCCAGGCTTTCTTGCTGGATAAAGATGAAGTCATCTACGGTCTGGGACAGCAGCAAACGGGCAAGGTGAACCAACGTAACCAGAAACTTTTCCTTCGTAATCAGAATATGAGTATCTGTATCCCATTTGTGCATTCTGTAAAGGGATATGCTTTGTATTGGGATAATTATTCTCCCACCACCTTCCTCGATAATCCGCAGGAAATGTCGTTTGATTCGGAAGTAGGCGATTGTGCCGATTATTATTTCATCTATGGCGGCAATGCCGATGGTGTGATAGCCGGTGTGCGCGACCTGACCGGGCAGGCTCCCCTTTATCCTCTCTGGACTTTAGGTTTCTGGCAATGCCGCGAACGCTACAAGAGTCCCGACGAACTCTGTGAAGTTGTTGATAAATACCGTGACCTGAAAGTGCCTTTGGATGGTATCATCCAAGACTGGCAGTACTGGGGATGCGACTCGAACTGGAACTCCATGAAATTCCAGAATCCCCGTTACATCAACAAGATGGGTGACCCCGAATTCATGAAATATCTTCCGAACGGTGAGGACAGGAATGCACGCTATGGTACTCCGCGCATCAAAAGTCCGAAGGAGATGATAGATTATGTGCATAAGCAGAATGCCCACATCATGATTTCAGTATGGGCCTCTTTCGGTCCCTGGACGGAGATGTATCAGAAGATGGATAGTCTGAAAGCCTTGCTGCACTTCGACACATGGCCACCCAAGGCCGGAGTGAAACCTTATGACCCGTTCAATCCGGTTGCTCGTGATATCTATTGGGCGGAGATGAAAAAGAATATCTTCGACCTGGGCATGGATGCCTGGTGGCTCGACTCAACCGAGCCGGACCATCTGAACATCAAAGATCAGGACTTCAATACTCCTACCTATTTAGGTTCGTTCCGCAGAGTGCACAATGCTTTCCCGTTACTGTCTAACAAGGGAGTTTATGAACATCAACGTGCTGTGACTTCTGATAAGCGTGTCTTCCTGCTTACCCGTTCGTCCTTCCTGGGGCAACAGCGCTATGCTTCGCATTCATGGAGTGGTGATGTGGTTTCGGACTGGTCCATCATGCGTAAACAGATTGCGGCGGGGCTCAACTATTCCTTATGCGGCATTCCTTACTGGAACACAGACTTAGGCGGTTTCTTTGCCTGGAAATATAATAATACGGTAGATAATGTCGCTTATCACGAACTGCATACCCGCTGGTATCAATGGGGTGCATTCCAGCCGATTATGCGTTCGCACAATTCCAGTCCGGTAGCTGTGGAAATCTATCAGTTCGGCAAGAAGGGCGACTGGGCTTATGATGCGTTGGAGAAATACACTCACTTGCGTTACCGTCTGCTGCCTTACGTTTACAGTACTTCATGGGAAGTGACCGATAAAGCCGGCAGTTTCATCCGCCCGTTGATGATGGACTTCCCCGAAGATAAGAAAGTGCTCGACATGGATACTGAGTATATGTTCGGCCGTAACTTCCTCGTTCGTCCGGTGACGGATTCTCTTTACACCTGGCAGGATAAAGACCGGAACGGTCATCTGAAAGATATGAGCAAGGTAGGAAAGACAGATGTTTACCTGCCCCAAGGTTCCCGTTGGTTCGACTTCTGGACGGGACAGACGCTTGAGGGCGGACAAACTATCCAGCGCGAAGTACCTATCGACATCATGCCTGTGTATGTTCGTGCAGGTTCCATTCTTCCTTGGGGACCGGCTGTGCAATACTCCACCGAGAAGAAATGGGATAACTTGACAGTCCGTATTTATCCGGGTGCTGATGCCGAATTTACTCTTTACGAAGATGAGTTTGATAATTACAATTACGAAAAGGGAGCTTACACCACCATTACCATGAAATGGAATGATAAAGAACGTACTCTCACGATTGCCGACCGTAAGGGTAGTTATAAGGGGATGTTGAAGAATCGTAAGTTCAACTTTGTGGTGGTAGAACCGGGTAAAGGCTGTGGCGATGAAGATACGGCAGCGTTCGATAAATCAGTTTCTTACAGAGGGAAGAAGGTGACTGTGAAGCTGTAATTGAACAATACCATTTAATATTATGGGGGTGAGTTTCTGACACACCCCCATTTTGATATCATCTAAATGCATCTTATTCCAACTCCCTTGCACAAATATTAATCGTCCGCAGTGCATCCGATATTTCACCCGGACTCATTCCCAGACATTCTATTCTTAATACCTTCTCCCAGTCTTCGAAATCTACGTTCCATTTATGAATCTGTGGATATTGTGCGAGCAATGTTCCCACTCTTTTCACATCCTGTTTCCTGGCTATAGAAGTTCGGAAAATTAAAATGCAGTCTTCCATTTTTCTCATTATTTTTAGTGTTTTGGTATGGAGTACAAAGATATTCCCGAAACTACTTCCAGAATAGACTTAATAGACGAATCCCTTTTAGATTTCCGATGAAATAAGGAAAAAAGGGGATGAAGATTCATATCCGCTACAAAAAGAGACCTTTTTATCGATTTATTTCCGGATTTAAAATAAATGCATATATTTGCAGAATATAGAGTCTGCTTCAGCAGATTCTGGAGTGATCTTTACATTCATTTATTGTTATTTATCAACCTATGAAATTAACGGAATCCGACCCCAAACAGGTCGACATGGAACTGGAGCAATATCGTACTCAACTGGAGGCAACCAACCGCCGTCAGGCATTATTCATCAAAGTTCTGCAAATACTGCAATTGGAAGCAGACATACCCACAGCTATGAATCTGGCACTTGCCGAAATCGGGCGCTATACCGGCGTTGACCGTCTGGCAACATGGGAAAACCACCTCGACGGAGTTACATACGGTTGCACCTATGAATGGTGCAACAGAGGCATCGAACCCGCCATCGACTATCTGCGAAGCATGACCATTGAAGCAGGAAAACCCTGGTTCGATATGCTCAAAAAAGACAATATCATCTGTACATCCGATATTTATTCGCTCGATCCCTTCATTACACAAATGCTGGAAATACAAGGCGTAAAAGCCATTGCTGTCTTTCCATTATCACAGTTGGGCGTGCACTTCGGCTTCCTTTCGTTTAACTTTTGCTGGAATAAGCAATGGGACGAAAAGGATGTGGAACTGATGAACCAGATATCACAAATCGTATCTACTGCTACAAAACGCTGGCAGATGGAAACCACCCTGCAACAATCGCAGCAAACGATGCAAAAGGTGCTGGATAATATCAATGCCAATATCTTTGTTAGCGATTACGACTCGTTGAAAGTTCTTTTCGCCAATAAATCTTTCAGGGAAGAGGCAGGACAAGTTTCTGAAGATGCCAAATGCTGGAAAATGCTGAACGCGGGGCTGGACGGTATGTGTAAGCATTGTCCGAAGCCGCATCTGTTCGATGCCGACAACGAGCCTACAGGTGTCCACTTCTGGGAAGACTATAACCCCGCCACTGACCGCTGGTATACCATCCAGAGCACAGCGCTCAAGTGGATTGACGGGCGGCGGGCAATTATAGAGTTGGCCACCGACATCACTACCCGTAAACAAGTGGAACTGGAACTGATTCAGGCTAAGGAAAAAGCAGAAGAATCAGACAGACTCAAAACGGCATTTCTGGCTAATATGAGCCATGAAATACGCACTCCCCTCAATGCTATTGTGGGCTTTTCGAGTCTGCTTGCCGAAACCGAAGAAGTGGAGGAACGCCACGCATATATGGAAATAGTAGAGAAGAACAACGACCTGTTGCTCAAACTTATTTCCGATATTCTGGATATATCTAAAATAGAGTCCGGCATGATAGAACTCTCCATTGCAAAGGTGGATGTGTTCATGCTTTGCCGGGAGATAATCAACACTTTCTTGTGCAAGAAACGTGACAGTGTGGTAGAACTCCGTTTCGATGAAAATTCACCGCAGGTCGTGATTGATGGTGATGAGAAATTGATTACGCAGGTGCTCTCTAATTTTGTGAACAATGCCTTGAAGTTTACTGCCGAGGGCTCAATCACTCTTTCCTATACTTTGGAAGATGACAATCAGGTGCGCTTCTGTGTGACCGACACGGGTGAAGGCATCCCTGCCGAAAAGCAGAATGAGATATTCAATCGTTTCGTGAAGCTCGACTCGTTTGTGCAAGGTGCTGGCCTTGGGCTGGCGATATGCCAGAACCTGGTCGAGGGGATGGGCGGAAAGATTGGCGTTGAATCCCATGAGGGAGAAGGCTCATGCTTCTGGTTTACGCACCCGTGTGTGATGAAGGCTTAGGCTGTATCTTTACTTCTTTCCCAGTCGATAAGCAAAAGATGCACCTAATTTGTAGGGCATCCATTCGGCGCTGGCATTTTTACCCACATACATTTCTCCAGTGGATTTCATATAACCTCTATATCTGGAGTGTTGCCATCCATAGCTTGCGAAAAGGTCCAGTGCCCAACGGTCGTTAATTTTAAATTGATAACCTAAGGTTGCTCCGAAAGACATGCCATTGCCTTTTTGATATCTATCACGATTGATATAATTCCATTTAGTAACTTTAAACAGCCTGTGATAACTACCGTATCCTCCCAAATAGAGCCCGTTGAATGCTCCTTTGGGGTAATATCTCCCTTCTACGATTAATTGACCGAATCTCATAGGGTTTCCCTCAATGCTTTTCCAAGGTGAGTATACCGCATCTCCATTGAATGTCCATTTATCTGTGAGTTTGGTTTCCGCCGACATATTCACTACACCCATAGCCCAATACAAAGTGTTCCATTTGAGTTGAGTCTGAGCCTGAACGGCAGATAAGGATAGGACCAGAATGGCCAGCAATAGTAATTTCTTCTTCATGACGAAACGAATTAGATATAATTATTTAGTTAAAGTCTTTTGTGTGTATTCTTTCGTAAAGAACTATAAGTCAAATGTTTTAATCTGTTTGGAATAAAAAAAGGAACTTTCAAAGTTCCTTTTTTATGTGATCCGCCTGGGGCTCGAACCCAGGACCCCAACATTAAAAGTGTTGTGCTCTACCTGCTGAGCTACTGAATCAATCCTTGTTTTGCTGTTAAGCGGGTGCAAAGATAGAGACATTTTTTATAAATGCAAAAAGATTCTTCTTTTTTTATTATCTTTGCACAAGATTCCTCTATTTGAAACAGAATATACATTATTAATATAATACACTTAAAAACTTTATGGCAACAGTTGACGATAAAAAGATTATCTTTTCTATGGTAGGGCTGAACAAGACCATTCAGCAGAACAATAAGCAGGTGTTGAAGAACATCTACCTTTCGTTCTTTTATGGCGCAAAGATTGGCATCATCGGTCTGAATGGTTCGGGTAAATCCACCTTGCTGAAGATTATCGCCGGGTTGGATAATGCCTATCAGGGCGAAGTAGTGTTTTCACCGGGTTACTCAGTGGGCTATCTTGCTCAGGAACCTCACCTTGACTCTGCAAAAACCGTAAAAGAGATTGTTATGGAAGGCGTGCAACCCATTGTGGATGCACTTGCCGAGTATGAGGAAATCAACCAGAAATTCGGTCTTCCCGAATACTACGAGGATGCCGACAAGATGGATAAACTCTTTGCCCGTCAGGGAGAACTTCAGGACATCATCGATGCAACCGATGCCTGGAATCTCGACAGCAAACTGGAACGCGCCATGGATGCCCTCCGTTGTCCGCCCGAAGACCAGCTTGTGGAATACCTTTCGGGAGGTGAACGCCGCCGTGTGGCACTCTGCCGCCTGCTGTTGCAGAAACCCGACGTACTGTTGCTGGACGAACCTACCAACCACCTCGACGCCGAGTCCATCGACTGGCTGGAACAGCACTTGCAGCAATATGAAGGCACGGTGATTGCCGTAACCCACGACCGTTACTTCCTCGACCATGTGGCAGGCTGGATTCTTGAACTCGACCGTGGCGAAGGTATCCCTTGGAAAGGCAACTATTCCAGTTGGCTGGAACAGAAGACCAAGCGCATGGAAATGGAAGAGAAGACTGCCAGCAAGCGCCGCAAAACACTGGAACGCGAGTTGGAATGGGTGCGCATGGCTCCCAAGGCCCGCCAGGCAAAGGGTAAAGCGCGTCTGAACTCCTACGATAAGTTGATGAACGAAGATATCAAGGAGAAAGAAGAGAAACTGGAAATCTTCATCCCCAACGGTCCGCGCCTTGGCAACAAAGTGATTGAAGCAAAGCACGTGGCAAAAGCCTATGGCGACAAACTACTGTTCGACGACCTCAACTTCATGCTTCCTCCTAACGGCATTGTCGGCGTTATCGGTCCTAATGGTGCCGGTAAAACCACGCTGTTCCGCCTGATTATGGGACTGGAAACTGTGGATAAAGGCGAGTTCGAGGTAGGGGAGACCGTGAAGGTGGCTTATGTGGACCAGCAACATAGCGACATCGACCCGAATAAGAGCGTATATCAGGTAATCTCCGGCGGTACGGAACTGATTCGTATGGGTGGACGCGATATTAATGCACGTGCCTACCTTTCCCGTTTCAACTTCTCCGGTGGCGACCAGGAGAAACTTTGCGGTGTGCTCTCCGGTGGTGAACGTAACCGTTTGCACCTTGCCATGGCACTGAAGGAAGAAGGCAACGTGCTGTTGCTGGATGAGCCTACCAATGACATTGACGTGAACACCCTCCGTGCCCTCGAAGAAGGTCTCGAAGATTTTGCGGGATGCGCCGTAGTCATCAGTCACGACCGTTGGTTCCTCGACCGTATCTGTACGCACATCCTTGCGTTCGAAGGTGACTCTAATGTCTTCTATTTCGAAGGTTCCTATTCAGAATATGAGGAAAATAAACAGAAACGTTTAGGAAAAGAAGAACCTACCCGTGTACGTTATAGAAAGCTGATGAATGACTGATAACAGTGAGAATCTGATAGCATAAATTATATTTTGACGACAAATAGAAAGCCTTGCAAAAAAACTGCAAGGCTTTTTTGTTATAAAAAGTCTCAATAACTCCTATCTACTCTGAAATTTTGTAGCAGAAATGTAACACAAATCTAAATCTTATTAACTATATTTGCGTCTTAATACAGTATTTAATACTTAATTAACATTTCTAATTAACACATTTAATTAACAAAAAACAGAAGTATGAAAAAACATCTAATTCATTTCCTGTTAGTGGCAGTGCTGTCCATATTTAGTGCTGCGGCATTTGCCCAGACTACAGTGAGGGGGCAGCTTGTTGACTCAGAAACAGGCGAACCTTTGGTGGGAGCTGCCGTTATGATAGAAGGCACTTCACAGGGTACGGTGACTGACATTGATGGTTATTTTAAGCAAAGTGTTGCTCAGGGTGGAACCTTGTTGTTCAAGTACGTAGGTTTCAAAGACCTCAAGAAGAAGATTACGCAGAAGGGTGCTTCTGTTGATTTGGGTACTATCAAAATGGAACCGGATGCAGTGATGCTGGCGGACGTTACGATTACTTCGTCTATAGCAGTTGCCCGTAAAACTCCGGTAGCTGTGTCTACTATTGATCCGGTTTTTATAGAAGAAAAGTTAGGTACACAGGAATTTCCTGAAATCCTGAAATCGACTCCGGGTATATATGCTACTAAAGACGGTGGTGGTTTTGGAGACAGTAAGATTAATATTCGTGGTTTCAAGAGTGAAAACTCTGCTATGATGGTTAACGGTGTGCCCATGAACGGTATGGAGAATAATAAAGTATATTGGTCAAACTGGTCAGGTTTGTCTGATGTAACCCGAAGCATCCAGGTACAACGTGGTTTGGGTGCTGCCAAGGTTGCTTCTCCGGCAGTAGGTGGTTCTATCAATATTATTACTAAAACTACCGAAGCTAAGAAGGGTGGTTCTGTTTCCTACGCTATGGGTAATGATGGTTATAACAAAATTCTGTTTAATCTTTCTTCCGGTTTGTCTAAAGACGGATGGGCATTCTCCTTGTTGGGAGCCAAGACTTGGGGTGACGGATATATACAAGGTACAGAGTTTGAAGGATATACTTGGTTCGTTAGTATTGCTAAACGCTTCAATGACAACCACCAGTTGTCTTTGACTGCTTTTGGTGCTCCTCAGTGGCATAACCAGCGCAGCAATCAGAATGGTTTATCTATCAAAGAATGGCAGCGTGTAAAACAGTATATGGGCGAAGATAGTCCTTATAAGTATAACTCTACTTTCGGCTATCGCCACGGACAGTCTTATAACTCTTCCAGAAACTCATACCACAAACCACAGATTTCTTTGAATCACTTGTGGCAGATTGACCAAAAATCAAGTTTAAGTACTGCACTTTATGTATCTATTGGTCGCGGAGACGGCTATAGAGGTACGGGCGATAGCACCTACTCTAATTCATGGTATGGTTCTACAAACGGTTTGGTAAACACACAATTCCGTCGTCCGGATGGAACTTTTGACTATGATGCTGTTGAAACAATGAATGCCGAAAGTACTAACGGTTCCAAGATGGTAATGAGTAAGATGATGAATAATCATCTCTGGTATGGCTTGCTCTCTACATACACCACTAAACTCGGTGAAAATTTTGATTTCTATGGAGGTATTGATTTCCGTTATTACAAAGGCTTACACCAGGATATCCTGACAGACCTTTTCGGAGGTACTTATTTTATTGATTCTTATAATAGAAAGAACGTTACGGCAGAAAATAACCCCGCCGTAGGTGGCAATTCCAATTATATTAATCAGAAATTGAATGTGGGCGATGTGCTACGTCGCGATTATGATGGTTTCGTTATGTATGAAGGCGTATTTGCGCAGTTGGAATACAATCAGGATAAGTTAAGCGCCTTTGTGTCTGGTGGTGCTTCAAATACTGGCTACTGGCGTTATGATCGCATGTATTATAGTAAAGATAAGGCTAAGTCTTCAACCAAGAATTATCTGGGTGGAAACATCAAGGGAGGTGCTAACTATAACTTGACTGAGAACCATAATATTTTCGTTAATGCAGGCTACATCAACCGTGCGCCGATGTTTGATACTTCTTTCATTAATTCGCAAACTTCACATGACCGTAACCCGGATGCCAAGAACGAGAAAATTATGTCGTTCGAGGTGGGATATGGCTACCGTAGTCGTTTCTTCACTGCTAACTTGAATGGTTACTATACCCGTTGGATGGACAAGGCTCTTTACGATAGCGGTACTACTGCCGATGGTTTACGTTGGGCTATGAACATGACCGGTGCTAATGCTGATCACTGGGGTGTGGAATTGGATTTTGTTGCCAAACCTTTGAATTGGTTGGATATTACGGGGATGTTTTCTTGGGGTGACTGGCGTTGGGGCGGTATAGCTTCCGGATACCTGTTCGACTCACAAGGTCAGATGTTGCAAAATACTCGTGGTGATGTAGTGACTGATATGGCAAATGCAGAACAATATCAATATCAGATTGATATGGATAACGTTTCTGTAGGTGGTTCAGCACAGACAACAGCCGCTTTGGGGGTAGGTGTACGTCCGGTAAAAGGTCTGCGCTTGGGAGTAGATTGGAATTTCTTCTCACGTAACTTTGCCGATTATGATATCAATGCCAACGTTGCAACGCAAAAGGAGCCTTATGTAATTGGTAGTCCGTGGAAGATTCCATCCTATAGCACATTCGATTTAAGTGCAGGCTATACATTTGATTTTGGAAAAATACGTGCCACTCTGAGTGGAAATGTAAACAATGTCCTCGATCAGGAATACATTGCAGATGCTCGTGATGGTAGCACCCACGATTGGGAGAGCGCTACTCGTGTGCTTTATGGTTTCGGCCGTACCTATTCTGTAAGATTGAAGTTCAATTTCTAAACCAAGACAGATTATGAAGAAAAATATAGTATTTAGCATGTGCGCATCTTTGCTGTTTTTGGCAAGTTGCGACTATAACGAAGATAACTTTCCGGGCTATGACGAGCTTGCCATTCCTAAGGATGTGCAGAATGTCGAGTTGAGCTTGGCAGATGGTGACTATAAAAAAATTGCCGGACTTGAGAGCAATATAAAGATTGCAACGGATAAAGTAGATCCGGAAGGAATAGACTTTGTGGCAGCTTTGGAAGCCATGGGCACGAACAAATATTTTACGGAAACCGCACCAGCGTCATGGTATCTGCCTGCTTACCTTGAAAGCCTTTATCCTTATTTGAGTGATGACTCGAAAGTGACGGTGGCCTTCAATAATGCTGAGAAATTGCCTGAATATCTGACTGATTTCAATGGCATTTCCGCTTACGAACTTACTTCCGGTGATTATAAAACGGTATGGGGTGAAACGGTTACTGCTTCATTCCTGTCTCCGTCTACCATCAGTAAGATTCCTGCTATCCTGAAACAGGCTGTAGAGAATCCTGCTGACGGTGCTATGCGTATGGTCAACTATGCGTATTCTGAGACAGAACCGAGTATTGGCGGCGGTGGCGTAATTCCGAATGTTTATCAGAAAGTATCTGGAATGGCTGCTGAGGGTGGTAACTATGTGTTTGTGGCTCCTGATAAAGAAGGAAAACTCATTCCTTTTGGAAGACTTACGGATGAAACAAAATCCTATGGTTATATGGCTGGTACTGCTGTGACTGTTACCGATGGATTGATTAGTAGTGATGTTTCAAACTATGTATTGACTGTTACTCCTACTGCAACTGGATATTCTCTGCAACGTCCGGATGAAAAGTTCATTTATCTGTCAGGAACATATAATAGTTTTAATCTGGGTGCTCTTCCTGCAACCGGTGGTGATTGGAAGTTCTTTCAAAATGCAGATGGCACAACTTCTCTCGTGAATGTTGAAAAGAAAAAGACTGTGAAGCTGAATGAATATAACGGTTCTTATTCTTATGGTTGTTATCCCCCCTCTTCATTCGGCATCTATCTGAATGCGTCGATGAAGGGAAATGATGGTGATTTCACCTTCCAGGACATTAAGTTGGAAGGCGTCACTTATGCATGGAAGTACGATGCACAAAACAGTTATTGGAAAGCTGCGGCTTTTGCTGGTGGGGCGAACAATCCTACTGAAAGCTGGTTAGTTTCTACCGAGATTGATTTGTCCGGTGCTACTGCTCCGACGCTTTCATTCGATGCTGCCATCAACTATCTGAACGGTAATAATCGTGCTGATTTTATCGAAGCTAAGATTTCTGCTGATTACGTAGATAATGTTACGTCTGCTACTTGGGCTACACTGAATGCTGAGTGGTCGGAAGGTAAGGGCTGGACTTTTGTTAATTCCGGTGAGATTGATTTGAAAGACTACGTTGGAAAGAAAGTACGCCTTGCATTTGCATATAAGAGTACTTCGGAGTGTGCCCCTACTATAGAGATTAAAAATATAAGTGTTACAGAGCCTAAGGATGGCTATTATGCTGATGTTTATCTGTATAAAGAAGTTCCTGAAAATGAGGTGGAAGCGGCTTCTGCTATGATGTTTGCTTCTACGCGTGCTGCTGCAAAGTACAACACTTCTGCTGTCTACCGGTATGACGCAGCAACCAGCACTTGGAAAGAGTACACCACTCCGGATGTCACTGTTGCTGTATTGCAACCTGCCGATTATGCTAAGATGGGAGCTACCTATGTCAGCAAACCGGGAGAAACTTTGCCGATTTATCTGAAGAATGCTTATCCGTATGCTCAGGCAGACTTGACTGTAGCTGTGGTTTATTACAGCAGTAGTAGCCAGGCAATTTCTGCAACCGAATTCATTTATGACGGTGCTACTTGGACGGAAACTGCAAAAGTTATGCCTAAGACCATGTTGTTCATCAAAGCGAAAGGGGTATGGAACGAAGCGAAAGTATACTATGCAAATACCTTTATTGGTGACGAAGGTGGATGTACCATTCAGAATATTGAGTTGGGCGGAAAAGACTATGTTTGGACTCTCGATCCTAAATATGGTTGGAAAGCTACCGGATATTTGGGAGGCAATAAGACTACTGAAAGCTGGTTGCTTATTCCGGGAATCGATTTGAAGGAAGCTTTGTCTCCTGTATTGAGGTTTGAAGCCGGTATTAATTATCTGTATGGAGCAAAAGCGGAAGACTATATTAGTATCTGCGTTTCCACAGATTATACGAATGACGTGACTACTGCTACCTGGGAAAAGCTGGAATTTGAAACATGGCCCGATAGCTTTACTTTCGTTCCAATGGAAGCTAATTTTAGCAAGTATAATGGTAAGAGTATTCGCATTGCTATTAAATATGTGAGTGATGCAACTTGTGCTTCTACTTTTGAAGTTAAAAACTTCTCTGTTCAAGAAGAATAAGAATCACTTATTTCTATAAAAATAAACCCCGGAAGTTTTTTAGCTTCCGGGGTTTATTTTTCCCTACCTCTACCACTTTCCCCCTGTCACCTCAAAGCACGGACACGCCTTCGTCCACTCCATTGGCTCCACTTCTCCGTTTCCATTCACATCCGGGCTCAAATCCCAGTGTCCTACCACCCTTGCTTCCGGATAGTCCATCTTCAATGCCCTCACCAGCACCCGTAGAGAATGCCGTTGCCACTCTGTACGCGTATCTTTGGAGCATATTTTGTTTTATCACTTTCGTAGTTATGGTTATGCTTTTTTGCATTGTAGTTTTATATGTGCACTTTGGGGCTTTCTCTTCAAAATGGGGACTTTAAATCTTTCAATTTAGGTGGATATAGTAATGAAAGTATGCTGAGTTTTATTATTTGCTTTACTTTTGTATTGATTTGAACATGTAGAATACATTTGTATAATATTTGCTATGTCAACTTCTTTTTTATAATAATATGGTAAATATTTGTTTAATTTATTTTTATTTATTAAATTGCAAGCATGAACTTTAAATACGTGCAGTATGAAAAAAAAGACATTGTTTCCTTTTATGGGATTATTTATCATTTTCTTGTTATCGTCATGTAACAACGATTATGATGTTCAAAGAGATGATGCGACGAGCAAAGTTGATAGTAACTTTGTTTCTCTGGAAAATGCTAAAAGCATAGCTACTACTTATGAATTTACTAATTTAAAGACAAGGAGTAAGATTGGAAAAAAAAATATAGCAAGTATATATTCTTTAAAAAAGAAATCAGATTTGCCAGAAATGTATGTAGTAAATTATGAAGGGGGAGGATTTCTTGTTATTTCGGCAGATAAGCGAGTCAATGAAATATTGGCATATTCTGAGGATAGTTCATTTCCTATAGATGATAATGTACAAATACCAGGAGGTGTGGCAAGTTGGATGGACGGATATGCTTTTTTAGTAGATTCGATTAGGAAATATAATGTCACAGACTTTTTAGAGAATTATTTTGTTGCAGATTCGAAACTTAGGAATAGCGGAGTAGGAGAGCTTCCCCTAGGAGAGTTAGGTGCGTGCAGAAAGGGACAATCTGATGTGAGGTTTTGTCAGAAACATGGATTTTTATTAGAGCCATATTTTTATTATGTGCCAGGAATGGTCCATACAAATTGGAACCAAGGTGTAGGATTTAATAATTTGTTAGATGATATGGGATGTACTTCTTATTCTAATAGAAGACCACCTGTAGGTTGTGTGGCAGTAGCTATGGCCCAAATTATGCGTGTTTTTGACATGCCAAGCTCATTTGATTGGAAGGCTATGCCTAGTAATGAGGGGGCTTATGCCACACAAGTTTTAATGAAAGATATAGGGACTAAAGTAAAAATGGACTATGACTGTTCTGGGTCGGGAGCATATGATAACGATGCTTTGGCTGCTTTTAAGCAATATGGGTATAGCAATGCTAAATTTATTAATTTTAATACAGGACTGTATATTGAACGGATTTGGGATCAATTAATTAAGGGCTCTCCTATATATGTAAGTGGAGCTCGTGATTCCAATAATGCACATGCCTTTGTTATTCATGGTGCTGATGTTACACAAACTTTTAGGTGTGTTATGAACAATGAAGTGGATAGGATGTTTGTCTATCCATTTATCAGTGAGGCCTATTATTTTATACATTGGGGATGGGGACGTAGTTATAATGGAATGTTTCTTGCTGGGAATTTTGAACCAGTGCCGGGGCAAAATTATAATAAGAATATGCGTTTTATTGCAGATTTTAAATAAGGATATTGTGTGTAATTTTGTATTATCTTAGACAAGACATAGTAAAGAAGTCATTTCACAAAAGTGGGATGATTTCTTTTCTATACTGTTACCACCTTTCCTCCTTCACCTCAAAGCTTGGACACTCCTTCGTCCACTCCACCGGCTCCACCTCTCCATTTCCATTCACATCTGGACTCAAATCTCGGTGTCCTACCACCTTTGTTTCAGGATAATCCATTTTCAATACCCTCCTAACACTCGCAGAGAATGCCGTTGCCACTCCGATATTCTTTTGCCATCATGGATTACTGAACCGGATCCAGGTTTAAGCTATATAGTAGTTTATAAGATATATGCTGGTCGCAGGGATGGTAACTATGCTATGTCATTCATGTATAATGAAGAGACTGGAAAATATGAAAAAACAGCAGGTCCGGTAGCTCGATAATTGAGATACTTGATAAAGCGTTAACAGAATTATGCAATGAAGCCCGGAAGCTAAAAACTTCCGGGCTTCATTGCTTTTGAAAAATTTTTCCATTATTGTTGCTCCTTTTCTTTATAGTGCTTCTCATTCATCATTTATCTTTCCGTCAGCTCTTGGTTTGCGATACAGTTACGTATTGTTTCTTGAACATTATTCAATGGTCTTTTAATTGTTTAATACATAAGATATTGCAGTTCCCTTGCGGTAGGGAACTGGCGTTTCCTGCTGTAGGAACGAGCGTTCCCATTAGAGGAAACTGTCGTTTCTATTAGGGGAAACTGCCGTTCCCATGAGGAGAAACTGTCGTTCCCTTGAGGTGGTGTACTGTACTGGATTTAGTTGACAACTTCG
>ULMJ01022781.1_pt1 | contig 28938 bp, 20 predicted proteins | sample 1951641 | NCBI WGS metagenome assembly ULMJ01 (sample SAMEA4835550, study PRJEB28245) | human gut metagenome | biome: gut microbiome; material: fecal sample | place: Denmark | collected 2008 | reverse complement strand
AACTCGACTGGCAACTCTACCTCTTGCAACGTCGTTACCTCGACTATCAGGTCAACATCGGCAATAAGATGATAGAACTTCTCTCCGGTGATGAAGAACAGCGTGCACAAGCTTCCTCCCTATCCATCCCTAAACGGAAGTTCCAGGACATGATGGACCAGTTGTTCAGCTACACCCGCAAGACCATAGACCGCCGCAGCAACGAAATCATTTTCTATCAGGATGGCGAACGCCTCTTGCCTTATAAGCTTTCCTCCGGTGAGAAACAGATGCTTATCATTCTTCTCACCGTACTGGTGCGTGATGATGCCCACTGTGTCCTCTTCATGGACGAGCCCGAAGCCTCCCTGCACATCGAGTGGCAACAGAAGCTCATCAGCATGATACGCGAACTGAATCCCAACGTGCAACTGATACTTACCACCCATTCCCCCGCCGTCATCATGGAAGGCTGGCTGGATGCGGTGACGGAAGTTGATGAAATTTCTTCAGTTATAACTAATAACTAAAAAAGTGGCTACTTCTTTAAAACATAATCTTACCTCCGCCTACTTCAATGCTGCCAATAAGCTCTATCCTAAAAAAGCCCGGCGGCGCATTGTGGCTTATGTGGAAAGTTACGACGATGTAGCTTTCTGGCGAACGTTGCTGGCGGAGTTTGAGACAGATGAATATTATTTCCAAGTGATGCTGCCTTCGGCTACTTCCCTTGCGAAAGGGAAGAAAATGGTGTTGATGAATACGCTGAACACTGCCGAACTGGGCAAAAGCCTGATAGCCTGTGTGGATAGTGACTACGATTTCCTGTTGCAAGGCAAGACGAGCGTTTCCCATAAGATAAACAGTAGTCCCTATATATTCCAGACGTATGCCTATGCCATCGAGAACTTCCATTGCTATGCCGAAAGCCTGCATGAAGTCTGTGTGCAAGCCACGCTGAATGACCGTAAACTGATAGACTTCCCTGCTTTCCTGAAAAGCTATTCGCAGATTGTTTATCCGCTTTTCCTGTGGAATGTTTTCTTCTACCGCAGGCGCGATACATCCACTTTCCCGATGTACGACTTCAACGCCTGCACGCGCTTGCAAGAAGTCAATGTGCATCACCCCGAACGGACGCTGGAACCTGTGCAACGTGCCGTTTCGGCAAAACTCTCCGAACTGCGTAAGCGCTTCCCGCAGTATATAAAATCTGTGGACAGTCTGACCACAGAGCTGGACAGGCTGGGGCTGAACCCTGATACAGCTTACCTCTACATACAGGGACACCACCTCATGGACAGCGTTGTGATGAAACTTCTCATTCCCGTCTGCACCGTGCTGCGCCGCGAGCGCGAACAGGAAATTAAGCGCCTGGCCTCCCACAACGTACAGTTCCATAACGAGTTGACCAGCTATGAGAACAGCCAGGTCAACGTCAGCCTGATGCTGAAAAAGAATAGCGGATATAAGAACCTTTACTTGTATCAGTGGTTGAAAGAAGACATAAGAGACTTTCTGGAAAAAGAGAAGTAAAGGAGGATTGTGCGGAAAGTGCCGTATGCGAGGTTGTGACAGCTTTCCGGAATGCACAAAAGAATTCCTCCTCTATTATTAATAAATAAACCCTTAGTATCATGAGTATTGTACAACAAATCAATGAAGGACTTCAGACATTAGGTTTCAGCCAGTCATTGGCCGATCAGTTAGACCAATTTATAGCTTTTCTGGGAGTACTCCTGGTGGCTTATTTGGCAGATGCCGTTTGCCGGAAACTACTGTTGAAAGTTGTTTCGCGTTTGGTAAAACAAACTAAGGCCACTTGGGATGACATCGTTTTCGACCGTAAGGTCATGGTGCATCTAAGCCGTATGGTGGCGCCTATTCTTATTTATATCCTGATTCCTCTGGCATTCTCCGATGCGGAGTCGGCAACGCTTGTGCTTATTCAGCGCTTCTGCCTTATCTTCATCATTATCATGTTCCTCAGCTTTATCAGCGCCCTGCTTACAGCAGTTTATACCGTTTACAGTGAGAAGGAACAGTTCCGCGACCGACCTCTGAAAGGACTTTTGCAGACGGCACAGGTCATTATCTACTTTATTGGCGGTATCATCGTTGTCAGCATACTGATAGACCGTTCGCCCGGTGTATTGCTCACCGGTCTGGGAGCTTCGGCGGCTGTGTTGATGCTGGTATTTAAAGACAGTATCATGGGCTTCGTCTCCGGTGTGCAACTCTCTGCCAATAATATGCTGAAAGTGGGTGACTGGATTACCATGCCCAAGTATGGTGCAGATGGTGATGTAATAGAAGTATCACTAAACACGGTGAAGGTGCGCAACTTCGACAAGACCATCACTACCATTCCCCCTTACCTGCTCGTGAGCGACTCTTTCCAGAACTGGCGCGGCATGCAGGAGAGTGGCGGACGCCGCATCAAGCGTTCCATCAACATCGATATGAACAGCGTGAAGTTCTGTACCCCCGAAATGCTGGCTAAATATCGTAAGATACAACTCCTGACGGACTATGTGGAACAGACGGAAGAAGTGATAAAGGAGTATAACAAGGAGCACCACATTGATAACTCCATCCTTGTGAACGGTCGCCGTCAGACGAATCTTGGTGTCTTCCGTGCTTATCTGAACTGTTATCTGAAAAGTCACCCCGGCGTAAATCATGATATGACCTGCATGGTGCGTCAACTTCAGCCTACCGACCATGGCATTCCGTTAGAACTTTACTTCTTTTCTTCAACCACATCCTGGATACCTTACGAGGACTTGCAGTCTGATGTCTTCGACCATCTGCTGGCTATTATTTCCGAGTTCGACCTGCACGTGTTCCAGTCACCATCAGGAGATGACTTCCGGAAGACAATACTGAAGGAGTAAAAAACTCTTTTATATATATGCGAAAAATCCTGCATACTGATAACAATCGCAGTTTGCAGGATTTCTGTTAATTCCTGAGTCAACAATCAGGCTTTGTTACTAAAGACTCTGTCGGCTATATACTCTATACTCACAAAGCATACTTATTCATTGCATTTCTCATTAGGACTTAGTACCTTTGAGTCCTACTTTGAAAGGTCATAATATCCCCATCTTTTCCCAAAAAACATCCCCATGTTTTGGGGTAAAACATCCGGGTGTTTTCGGTATTCAATCCTAAAGTGATATATGTTAAGTCCTTATGTGCGGGCTGTCAAGCATAGGTGTGATGGCTGTTAGGTATAGGTGCGTATGACTTAAAGCATTGATAATAAATTAATAATAAAGAAAAAGAAGAAAGACATGACAATGAATTATGTAGTCCGCAAGAAGGTGGACAAGAGTAAGGGTGAAGAAGTGGTGCGCTACTATGCTGCTTCGAAGGTGTTACAGCCGGAACCGGTGAGCAACGAGGAGATTGCAAAACGACTGGCCGAAATCAGTTCGTTGCAGGTGGGCGATGCACAGTCCGTGTTGGTACAGTTGCCGGACATTATTGCCGACTTCCTTGCCAGTGGGCGTACGGTAAACATCCGCGGATTGGGCAACTTCTTTCCCGCCATCACCAGCGAACCAGTGGAACGGGTGGAGGACTGCACGGCGGACAAAGTGCGCATATCGCGCATTTGCTTCAAGGCGGCGGGCAGTTTCATGAAACGTATCTATAAGAATCTGGATTTGTTTAGTTTCCAGGTGCGGGAGTTGAAGAAGGAACAGAAGAAGAAAGGCTAAGAGTTACAAGTTACGAGTTACAAGTTACGAGCTACAAGCTACGAGTTGCGGGCTACAAGTGGATTTCGGCACACAATGTGCAGCCACTCGTAGCCCGTAGCTCTCTTCAAGAGTGATGTGTGTTTCCTGTGTATTATTGTTTGAGCCAGTTACCATTGGTCCAGGTGTCGCCTGCCTTCACTGCGCCTTTATATTCGGCTTTGGTGAAGAAGCTGTCGGCACTGAGGTCTTTGCCGCCATCGAGCGTACCTTCGTAGAGGTTCTCCCAAGTGAAGGTTTGTGAAGCAAGATTGCCTGTTGCAGTTGTAAACATATTGTTGGTGTAGATGCCTTCTTTGGAAGAGACTGTTCCACTGATGGCTACATATTCTATTTTGGAGATGCCGTCTTTCAGGGCATTCTCTGTTTCAGCAGTCTCTACGCTCAGAGGTAATCCTTTGCCGGTGATGAGCGTGTTGTAAAGTTTCACCTGGGTCCCGGCACGCAGGCGTACACCTTGTTTGCTGCCACCGTTGCCTATCAGTGTCAGGTTGGCAAGGATGGGGTGTGCCACCGGGCTTGCGGCAAAGTTGGTTCCGTTGTTGTCACATTCCAGCAGACAGTCGCAATCGTATCCCAGTGTTTCGGCTGATTCCTGGTAGGCAACGAGGAACTGGGCTTTACCGTTCCAGCCTTCGGTCCAGTCGAAAGAGTCGTCGCTGCAATTGGTGGATACGCAATACTTCACGTTCACCGAGCCGCCGAAGAATTCAAAACCATCGTCCGAGCCCATATAGGCCTGGCAATATTCTACCGTAGTGCCGTTGCCCACGCCGTAGAAGGTGAAACCGTTGGCTTCGTGTTCTTCGTCGAAAGCATATCCGCTGTACTCAATGCGGATGTATCTCAATGTACCGGAGTTGTCGCTATCGTTGTTGCCACCGTAAACGGCACCGCCTATTTCCGAGCTACCTGTGCCTCCGGCTGCATTGGTATGCGCATATCCGCAGATGTGGATACCGCCCCAGGCTCCGGCTTCTTTCTTTTCGGAAGTCATAATGATGGGCTTATCGGCAGTTCCCTGTGCATCTATTTTGGCACCTTGTTCCACGAGGATGTAGTCCACAATGTCATCGTGCTTGGCGATGATGGTTACACCCGGTTCGATGGTGAGGGTTGCTCCGTTCTTAATCTTATATTCTCCGGTCAGGTAGTAAGTCTTTCCGGCTGCCAGGGTTGTGCTGTTGGTCACTTCACCTTTCAGTTCTTCGGGGGCTTCGCCTGCAACACCGCTTTTCAAAGTCCAGCCCTGTGTCCAGTCGTTGTTGGCGGGTACTGCGCCTTGGTAGGCGGCTGTGGTGAAAAAGCTGTCGCCGCTGAGGTTCTTGCCGCCTTCGATAGTGCCTACGTAGTGATCGCTGAATGAAAAGCTGTAATTGATGGTGTTGTGGTTGCCGTCTTTGACGAACTCGGTGGAGGAGTATATGCCTTCTTTACAATTGATGTCGGTGGCAAGGGTGATGTATTGTAGTTCGGAGCTGCCGTCCATCAGACTGTTTTCTGTCTCTGTGGTTTCGGTGGTGAGACATTTGCCTTTGCCCTTCACGATGGCGTTGTAGATTTTGGCTTTTGTTCCGGCACGCAGGCGGATGCCTTGTTGCGCTTCGCCGTTGCCTATCAGTGTCAGGTTGGCAAGTGTGGGGCAGGCCACGGGCGTTGCGCCGAAGCTCTTGCCGTTGTTGTCGCACTCCATCAGGCAGTCGCAGTCGTATTCCAGTTCGTCTTTGGGACTTTGGTAGGCAACGAGGAACTGGGCTTTGCCGTTCCATCCTTCGGTCCAGTCGAAGGAGTCATCGCTACAATCGGTAGATACCAGATACTTCACGTTTACGGAGCCGCCGAACCATTCGAAACCGTCGTCCGAGCCCATGTAGGCTTGGCAATATTCTACGGTTGTGCCGTTACCTACGCCGTAGAAGGTGATACCGTTGGCCTCGTGCTCTTCATCGAAGGCATAGCCGGTGTATTCTACGCGGACGTAGCGCAACGTTCCGGAGTTGTCGGCATCATTGTTGCCGCCGTAAGTTGCGCCTCCTATTTCGGAACTGCCTGTTCCGCCTTCGGCATTGGTGTGTGCATATCCGCAAAGGTGGATACCCCCCCAGGCTCCCGGTTCTTTCTTTTCAGAAGTCATGATGATGGGATTGCCGGCCGTTCCCTGAGCATCAATTTTGGCGCCTTGTTCTACGAGGATGTAGTCCACTACGTCGTCATGTTTGGCAACGATGGTGACACCTGCGGGGATTTTCAGGGTGGCTCCGTTCTTTACGTGTATGCCGCCGCTCAAAGTATAAGTTTTTCCTGCTTCCAGTTCCGTATTGCTTTCGATGTCTTTCGTCAGTTCATACTTGTTGTCTTCATCGCCGCCGCCAGTGTCGGGTTCGTTATCGGTACACGCGGTGAATAAGGTCAGGCTTGCCGTGAGGGCGAGACTCATGAATTTCCAATTAATTGTTCTCATAATTTAATTGTTTGAAATGATAAAATAAGAGATAATATGATTGTTGTTATTATGTTCGCTTCTTAATGACTCTTTACAGGTTGTAGCTGAAGCCGACTTCAAATCCTGTACCTTTCCTGAAGCGTTCCACTTCCACCTTCTCTCCGGTGGTGGGCACTTCCTGCTTGAAAAGGATATCCTGGTTCAGGAGGTCGTTGACTTGTAACTTCACCGTGAGGCGCTTGTTGAAGCGGTAACTGCCTGTGAAGTTCAGCGTATGTACAGGTTGTTGTTTGATGTCTCCCAGTCCGGAGATACCTACGGAGTGGATGCGCGGGCCTTGCAGGTTGTAGAGCAGGGCAATGCTGAGCTGCCGTTCTTCGCTAAAGCTTGGTGAGTAGGTGAGGTCTGCATTCGCCAGGTAGGGCGATGCTCCCTGCAAGGCACGCTGGCTGTTGGTGTAGGCACCGCCTTCGGGCAGTTTCACGTTGGTATACATATAAGAACCGTTGATGCCAAAACGCAGGTCTTTCATTATTTCTTTGCGGAATTCTATCTCCACCCCCGTAGCCATACCGTTGTCCGCATTGCGGAAGGAGTGGACGGCTGAACCGCCTGACAATGTCTGCACGCGCTCTATCGGAGCTTTCAGATGCTTGTAATAGCCGGTGATGGAGAGCATATCCCCGTTCTGCCTGAACAGTTCATAGCGCAGGTCGATGTTATAATTGTAACCATTCTGCAAGTCTGCATTACCGCGAATCTGTGCCGAACCGTAGGATTCCTGGTAGAGGAACGGCGCCATTTCGATGAACGAAGGCCGCGTCACGGTGCGGGAGAAGGCGAAGCGCAGGCTGTTCTTTTCGTTCATTTGGTATTTCATGTTCAGTGCCGGAAAGAGGTCATTCTTGTTCAGTTCACTGCGTTCGGCCTTTCCGCCGTCGGTGAAGTAGTCTACCCACTGATTGCTGACTTCATAACGTACTCCCAGATTTACCAATAAAGGGGCTACCGGATAATATTCGGCGGAGATGTATCCTGCATAGATATTGTTACCTGCTGTGTAGCTGTCCTTGGGTTGTATTTTGCGGTCTATGGTGATGGAGCCGTTGGTTACATTCTCCATGTTGAGGAAGGCATCTGTATCGTAAATATCGGTGATGGTGGGGTTCAGCTTGTTCAGGTTGTAGTAGAAGCGTGTACCCATATAGTCTCGGTTCTTGTCCTTGTAGGTGAAGCCGGCCTGCAACTTGTTATTGTCGCCGAAGCGGTAGCTGGCGGTGAAGTCGCCCACCCACTCGTCCTCGTTCAACTCACCGAAGTAGCGCATGGTTTCCTGGCGGTTCAGTTTGAAGAGTTTTACCTGGTTGGCTTCGCGGATATACATCACTTGCCGGCGGTCGGGCTCGTCACTGGCTGTCTTGCTGTACGAGCCACTCCAATTCACATCCCATTGGCGGCCGAAGTGGTGCTTGCCGTTCATCTGGTGGTTTTGCAGGCTGTAGATATGCGTCACGTTGTTGCTGCCTATCAGATTGTGGTCTTCATAGTCCACACCTTCGCGATGCATATAAGTGTCGATGGCATTGCGCGCATAGAAGAAGGTGTAACCGATGCGGTCCGTTGTGCGGAAGCTATAACCCAGGTTGCCGAGTGCGGCTATCTTCAGTTCGTTGGAGTAGCTGTCGTAGGTGAATTCGTTCAGGGTATTTCCGGTGGCTTCCAGTGTTCTTATCGAAGCGTCGTTCATGGTTTGCAGGTCATTGCTTACGCCTACGGATGCCAGGAGGCTAAGTTCGTTTCCACCGATGTCGAAGCGCTTGCCGAAACCGATGTTTCCGCCGAATTCGGGTAAGGAAGTTTTCTTGCTCACCTGGAAACTGGTGTTGAAGAGGCGGTTGCTGCGGGCATATTCTTCAAAGTCTGTGAGCGACATATCCGTTAGTTTCCGGTCCAGCGAGGGCGTTTTGAAGAGTGAGCCGTCACGGTCCATCTGGTAGAAGTCTTTTCCAAGTGTATTGAACTTGCCTCCTGCATTGAAGCTGACGGTGAAGAAATCACTGCCTACATTCTCTTTGGTACTGATGTCGATGTGTGCTCCCGAATAGTCGGCAAAGGAACCTGCATCGTATACTTTGCTCACGGTGATGTTCTGCACGGTGGAGGCTGGGAAGATATCCAGCGGGATCAGTTTGTTGTCTGGGTTGGGGGAGGCGATGGGAAGCCCGTTCAGGGTGGTGGTGCTGTAGCGGTCGCCCAGTCCGCGCACAATCAGTTGCCCGGCACTGGCGATGGAGATACCTGTTATCTTCTTCACGCCTTCCTCTACATTGCTGATACCTTTGATGCTCATCTCTTTGGCTCCGAGATTTTCGATGGCGAGAGTGGCTTTTTGCCGTTCCATTTGCAGGGCACGTTCACCTTCCAGGTTCTTCTTGGCCACTACGGAGACTTCGCCGAGAGCCTGTGCATCACTTTCCATCTCGAAGTTCAGCATCGTTTCACTCTGTACCTTTACATTGTTCAGCAAGATGTCTTTGTATCCTATATATCTCACGGTTACGGTGTACGTTCCGTTCTTCACTTCCAGCCGATAGTTGCCGTCAATGTCGGCCACGGCGCCTTGTGAGGTTCCGGTAATCTGCACGGTGGCTCCGGTCAGTGGTTCCCGTGTCTGCTTGTCGAGAACGGTTCCTTTGATGTTGCCTGCCAGGGCGGTCATGGCGGAGAGGGCCAGTAGTAAAATAAGGAAAAACAGCTTTCCTAAATTCAGTTTCATACTCATCTTTTATAGTTTCTTATTTCCGGTGCAAAGATGCGGTAACGGAATTACAACCGTAATACACATGTCATACAATTGGTTCTCAATATAATTACATTTTTGTGACAGGATGCGCTTGATAACTAGTCACTACTTACTATTTTTTTTATTGATAGGAATAGAAACAAAATCAAGAAGTAAACGTTATCTTTGCGCTGTTTAGAATCTTAATAGACATTGATATGAGTGCTGTCTCTTCACATTCACAAGAATCGGAACGCTTTCGTCGACTCTCTGCTATCGGACAGATAGGGTGGTGGGAAGCTGACTTTACTACCCGGGATTATCTTTGTTCTGAGTATGTATGTAATTTACTGGGTCTGAAAGGTGATACCCTGACCTTTCGTGAATTCGGACTGTATATACGTGAAGATTACCGTGAACGTATCAGTCGTGAGTTCGTCTCAATAGAAGAAGTTGAGGTGTACGAACAAACGTTCCCTATTCTTGCCATGCATGGGGTGGTCTGGGTTCGCTCCCGTTTGGGAGAGAAGTGGATGACGGAAGACGGACACTTAAAAGCCTTCGGTATTCTCCAGGTGATTGATGCTCCGGATAATATGGGAACTACAGATATGCTGAAACAACTTAATGCTTTGCTGTTCCGGCAACATTCCGTATCGAATTCCTTACGCAATTTCCTGAAAGATAAATGCCTGGATGAGGTCATTCCTAAAGTCCTGAAAGATGTACTGGAGCTTTTCCACGGTGGACGCGTGTACATCATTGAGTATGATGAAGGGTATCAGACCCAGAGTTGTACATACGAGGTCGTAGCAAAAGGGGTAGAGCCGGAGATAGACATGTTGCAGGCTACCGATACCCAGGGTATGGAGTGGTGGCACAATCACATTCTGGCGGATAAACCTATTTTGCTGAGCTCTTTATCAGACCTGCCGGAAGAAGCCGAACTGGAATATAAGATACTGTCTATACAAGATATTAAGTCGTTGATGGTAATTCCTTTGCGGAATACCGAACGTATCTGGGGATATATAGGCATCGACTTGGTAGAGGAGGAACACAGATGGAATAATGAGGATTATCAGTGGTTCTCTTCCCTTGCCAATATCATCAGCATTTGTATCAACCTGCGCCGTGCCAGGGATGAGGCGGAACGTGAACGTTCTTTCCTGCGCAATCTATATAAGTATATGCCAATGGGATATGTGCGCCTTTCCGTTGTTTTCGACGGGAAGGGGAAACCGGCTGATTATCTCATTACGGATGCTAACCAGTTCAGTGCCGACCTGTGCGGTGCACCATTGGATAGCTACAAAGGACGTTTGGCTTCGGAGATTTACTCGGAAGAAAGACTGGCTGAGAAAATGAGAGTCCTTGCCGAGATACACAACAGGGATACGTACAGGGAACAGGACGAGTACTTTGAATTGTCTGGCAAGACTTGCCACTGTGTCATTTATTCGCCCGACCCGGAAGAATTGGTTTGCCTCTACATGGATGTCACTGAAATGCGGCAGACGTATATGGCGCTGGACCATAGTGAAAAATTACTGCGTAATCTCTTCTCCAACATTCCGGTAGGCATCGAAATCTACGATAAGAACGGATATTTGATTGACCTTAACAATAAGGATCTGGAAATATTCGGTGTCAAGGACAAGGCGAATACCATTGGTGTGAACTTTTATGAAAATCCCAATGTACCAGTGGACATACGCGAAAGGATGCAGGTTGAAGATGAACTTGACTTTTCACAGGATTATGAGTTTACCAAGATAAGCAATTATTATGAATCGGGAAAGCAAGGGGGCATCGAACTCTATACTAAAGTAAGCAAGATATATGACACCAATGGAGATTGTAGTGGTTTTGTACTCATCAATATCGACAATACGGAAAGAATAAGTTCCATTAATCGTATCCGTGACTTCGAGAACTTTTTCCTGTTGATTTCAGACTATGCCAAAGTGGGTTATGCCAAGTTGAATTTACTCACCAGAGAAGGATATGCCATCAAGCAATGGTATAAGAATATGGGCGAGGATGAAGATACGCCATTGGGTGAGGTGGTAGGTATCTATAATAAGATGCATCCGGAAGATCGCGCGCGTGTACTGGATTTCTTTGAAAAGGCCAAGAGAGGAGAAGCGACAAGCTTTAAGAGTGAGATGCGTGTGTTGAGGGCCGGAACACTGAATAAGTGGAACTGGGTGCGCATGAATGTACTGCTTAATCGCTATGACCCTGCGAATGGTCTGATTGAGTTAATCGGTGTCAATTATGATATCACCGAGTTGAAGGAAACGGAAAAGAAACTGATTGTTGCCAAGGAAAAAGCAGAAGAGTCAGACCGACTGAAAAGTGCATTCCTGGCAAATATGAGTCATGAAATACGTACGCCTCTGAATGCCATTGTCGGCTTCTCGAGCCTGTTGGTGGAGACGGACGAACCGGAAGAAAAGCAGGAATATGCCAAGATGGTGGAGGAGAACAATGAACTGTTGCTTCAATTGATTTCTGACATTTTGGACCTGTCGAAGATAGAGGCGGGAACCTTTGACTTCAAGTTTAGAGATTTCGACATGAATACTTTGTGTGGAGATCTTGCTCGCTCCATGCAGTTGAGGGTGAAGCCGGGAGTAGAACTTATCTTTGAACCGACTTTGCCGCAATGTGTCATAGGCAGTGATCCTAGCCGCTTACACCAGGTGGTTTCCAACTTTGTAAATAATGCAATTAAGTTCACCACTACAGGCAGCATCCGGATCGGATATGATAAGCCGGATGAAAAGCATTTACGGGTATATGTGGCAGACACTGGTATCGGCATTGCTCCCGAAGCTTGTCGTAAGATATTCGATCGTTTCATTAAATTGAACTCTTTTGTTCAGGGCACAGGACTGGGACTTTCCATCAGCAAGAGTATTATCGAACAATTGGGTGGTAAGATTGGAGTGGATAGTGAGCTGGGTAAAGGCTCAACATTCTGGTTTATCTTGCCGTTGGAATAATTCAGCTACAAAAGCTACAAGCTACGAGTGCCCTGCGGTGTGATAGCGCAGCCACTCGTAGCTCGTAGCTTTTGTAGCTTGTAGCTTTAACTAATTCTGTCCGAATGAGAATTTGTCGATGTTCTGATAAACCACACTTGCAAAACTCAATACAATGATACCGAGTGTGCAGATGACAAGACTGGCACGTGTGTAATTATCACTGCGGAAAGCGGCGATAGGCTCATCACTCTTGTTGATATACATGGACTTCACAATCTTCAGATAGTAATAGAGTGATAGTACGGTGTTGACTAGTGCAATGAACACCAGCAAATGGAAACCGCTGTTGAAGGCTGCCGCGAAGATGAAGAACTTCGAGAAGAATCCTGCAAACGGAGGAATACCTGCCAGTGAGAACAAGGCAAGCGTCATGAGGAACGCCAACTTAGGGTTAGTACTGTACAGTCCGTTATATTCTTCGAGGGTAAAGCGATGGGCGCGCAGGGCGATAATCGTAATCACCGTGAACACGGAGAGGTTGGCGAACATATAAATAAGTACATAATACACCAGTGACGTCATACCTTGTGCACTACCGCCTATGACACCCAGCATAATGTAACCTGCCTGTGAGATACTGGAGAACGCCATTAGTCGTTTCAGATTCTCCTGGCGCAGAGCAAAGAGGTTGGCAAGGGTGATAGAGGCAATGATAACCCAATAAAGTACTTCCTGCCATTGGTCTATCATCGGAGCAAATACCTTAATCAGGATGGTCAGCAGCACGAAAGCAGCCGCACCTTTTGAAATAACGCTCAAATAAGCAGTCACGGTACTCGGAGCACCTTCGTAAACATCTGCTGTCCAGAGGTGGAAAGGAACAAGGGAAAGCTTGAAGCCCATACCGGAGAAGAAGAAAACGAATGCCATGATTTGCAGAGGACTACCGGTCAGGTGGGCCGGAATATCGTCGAAATAGAGGGTACCTACCGTACCGTAAATCAATGAAAGACCATACAACAGCAAGCCGCTTGAGAAAAGTGCGGTAAGAATATACTTGGCACCTGCCTCGGCGGAGTGGTGGCGGTATTTATCAAAAGCTACCAGTGCAGCCATCGGGATACTTGCAGTCTCCAGTCCGATGAAGAACATCAGGAAGTGTCCGGCGGAAATCATGAAGTACATACCCAGCAGCGTGCAGAGCGTCAGCATATAGAATTCACCTTGTTTGATGATGGTATCCGGGAGTTTCAGCCACTCATGTGCCATCAGGAAAACAATCAGCGTACCGACGCTGAGAATAGACTTCACGATGCTTTGTATCGGTGCATTGTGATACATGCCGCCGAAAGCATCGGTAGCCGGACCGGGTATGATAGTAATCAGCGTGTGTATTGTGAGTAGCACGACGGGTAACATGGTGTTGAGCCGCGGGTTACCGTCTTTCTTATGCGCATCGGGGCTCATGAAGAGGTCGGCCACGAAGAGGATAACGATGACAGCTATCAGCGAAAGCTCTTCTTTGAGAATGAGAAATTGGGAATAATCCATATCTTGTTGAGTTATGAGTTATTAGTTATAAATTATTGAAATATACTCACCAAAGGCAATACACTGTCTCCGATCATCGTACTTATCCACAACGGGGCAATACCCAGACCTGCAACGCAAACGATGAGGATGATGACGGCAGTGCGTTCATCCCAGGTGGCATCGGTCAGTGTCAGGTGGTGCTTGTTGGTGCAAGTGCCGTAAAGTATCTTGCCGACAAGCCGGAGGATATAAACAGCAGTAATCACGATACTGGTACAGGCGATAATTGTCCATGTGCGGTGGAAAACGTCTGCATGTTGGAAAGCACCGTTGAAGATGGTCATTTCGGCAACGAAACCGCTGAGGCCCGGAAGTCCGAGGTTAGCAAGTCCGGCAATGACATAGCACACGGCGAGGAAAGGCATGATTTTCATCAATCCTGAAAGTTCGCGTATGTCACGTGTGTGGGTACGGCCATATATCATACCGATAAGGGCAAAGAACAAGGCTGTCATCAATCCGTGACTGAGCATTTGCAGGACGGCACCGGTGCAGGCGGTCTGGTTCATCATCAGGATGGCGAAGAGTACAAGACCACAGTGGGATACGGAGGAGTAGGCGTTGATATACTTCAAGTCCGTTTGTACGCAAGCTGAGAAAGCACCGTAGACAACAGAGATACCTGTCAGTATCAGGAAAATCCAACCCAACTCCTGTGCAGCTTCGGGCATCAGATACATGGCGATACGGAAACAACCGTAACCACCCAGTTTCATCAACACGCCGGCGTGAAGCATACTCACGGCAGTAGGTGCGGAAGCGTGACCGTCGGGGCTCCATGTGTGGAACGGGAACAGGGCACCCAGCACACCGAAACCTAGGAACGTAAGCGGGAACCAGATACGTTGTTGCTCGATGGGGATATTGTGCAGTGCGGCAATGTCCAGCAGGTTCATGCTCGTGGCACCGGCACCGTAATAGATACCGAGGATACCAATCAGCAGGAAGGCGGAACCACCCATCAGCATCAGCGTTAGTTTCATGGCAGAATATTCCTTGCGTCCGCTACCCCATACGCCGATAAGCAGGTACATCGGGATAAGTGCTACTTCATAGAACATGAACATGGTGAACAGGTCCGTGGAAATGAAGAAGCCGAATACTCCGAGGGAGAGTAGGGTGAACCAAAGGAAATATTCTTTCGTTAGCGGTTGCAGACGCCAGGAAGCGAATGTTCCGGTGAAGACGATGATGGCGGAAAGTAGCAGCATAGCTACCGAGATACCGTCTACACCGACTGAATAATGTATGTTGAGTGCCGGATACCAAGGTATATCTGCGCGGAAAAGCATTTCGGCAGTGTCTCCGGCGGCACGGGCTTGCAGATAGGCAATGGTCAAGCCTACTGCGGCCAGCACCAGTGCTGATGCACCTACCACCATCACCGTGCGTATCTGCCGAAGGTTGCGGCTCAGCCAAAGGCCAAGGAGCATCAGCAGGGGGATGAGAACAAAAATACTTAATATGTTCATCTTTATATTGCGTTTTTACTATTTACGAATTACGATTGACATTTCTCTACTACAGCAGCAACAGTAGAATCAGCGCCAGTGTACCCAACAGGAATACATAGGTGTATTGTTGAATCTGTCCGCTCTGCAAACCGCGTATCTCATCACTGGTAGCATTGGCACTCCAGGCAAGGAAGTTGAAGAAGCCGTCCACTACGTGGCGGTCGAACCAGGCGATGGGGCGGGAGATGCAACCAAAGATAATCTTGTGGGTGATGAACTGGTATATATCATCAATGTAGAAACGATGGTAAGCAGCCGTCCACAACCCACGGAAGCGGCGGGCAAGTGCATTGGCAACGGGTTGTTTTGCCCGTGCATACATCGCTGTAGCTATTGCAATGGAGACAACAGCTATAGCAATACTGGTACCCGCTACTGTCCAGTCGAGATGAATTTCGTAAGCTGTACCGTTGGAAGAAATGAACTTCCCGAAGGGGATAAAACCTGCCACAATAGTTACAACGGCAAGGAACATCAACGGGATAGTCATCGCTAACGGACTTTCATGGGGCGTGTGCTCAGCATGGAGTTCCTTGTTCTCTTTACCCCAAAAGATACCGCAGTAAAGACGGAACATATAGAACGCCGTCATTGCAGCAATCACTGTCATAATCCAACCCATGACAGGGCTGAACTGGAAGCATGCCGTCAATATCTCATCTTTGGAGAAGAAACCTGAGAAAGGGGGAATACCTGCAATGGCAAGACAAGCTATCAGGAACGTAATATGCGTTACAGGCATGTACTTGCGCAGTCCACCCATAGCGGACATTTCGTTGCTGTGCACGGCATGGATAATGCTACCTGCACCGAGGAAGAGCAATGCCTTGAACATGGCATGTGTAAATAAGTGGAACATTCCTGCCATATATCCCAAGCCTCCATGATGTGGATCAGCAGAAGTACAAACTCCCAATGCCACCATCATGAAACCAATCTGTGAGATTGTAGAGAATGCAAGCACTCGCTTAATATCACTCTGTACACAAGCTACCGAAGCGGCATAGAATGCAGTGAACGCCCCGACGTAAGCCACCAGGTGCAGCATATCCGGTGCATAACCGATGAACAACGGAAACATTCGTGCCACAAGATAGACTCCGGCTACTACCATCGTCGCTGCATGAATCAATGCACTGACAGGCGTAGGACCTTCCATTGCATCCGGTAACCAGATGTGCAACGGGAACATCGCACTCTTTCCGGCACCACCGATGAACATCAGTCCGAGAGCCAAGGGAATCATCGCTGCACCACCTTTCAGTAATGCCATTTCGCTGGGCTGGAAGGTATATGTGCCCGCATAGTAACCGTAAATAAGGATACCGATCAGGAAGCCCAGGTCGGCAAAGCGGGTGACGATGAATGCCTTCTTGCTTGCTGCAACAGCGGACGGCTTCGTATAGTAGAAACCGATGAGCAGATAGGATGAAACACCCACCAACTCCCAGAACAGGTACATCTGGAAGATATTAGTAGCCACCACCAGTCCAAGCATGGACATAGTGAAGAGGCTGAGGAATGCATAATAACGTTGGAATCCGCGTTCGCCCTTCATATAGCCGAAAGAGTAGATGTGTACCATCAGCGACACAGTGGAGATGACAATGAGCATCATCACTGAAATAGGGTCGAGCAGGATACCCAAGTCGATGCTCAACGTCTCGGTGAAAGGTAACCACGTCACATTATAAGGCATAAGTGTGGCGAAGGTGCCATCCGCCAGGCGCGGAGCGGAGAAATATTGCCAGGCAGTGGCATAACTCAGTACAGCCACCACAGCCAATACCGTGGTACCGATGATGCCTGCCGTCCGGTGCGTCATCCATTTGCCACCGATTCCCAACGTGAGGAAGGAGAGCAAGGGGAGGAGCAGGATTAGAATTGTATATTCCATAATTCTTAAATTGAGAATTGAGAGTTGAGAATTAAAAAATAATATTCCATCTCTCTCTTCATTTTTTAATTATTAATTTTCAATTTTTAATTAAGCAGTTACCACTTCAACTCGTCCAGCTTGCCGACCTGGATGCTTCGTATATTACGGTAGATGTTAATCATAATCGCAATAGCTACTGCCGTTTCGGCTGCCGAGATGGCAATGGAGAACAGGGCAAAGAAATACCCTTCCAGTCCGCCGGGGAAAAGGAAACGGTTGAACACTGCGAAGTTGATGTCCGTAGCATTTAGTATCAACTCGATGCTGATAAGTATGGCCAGTGTGTTGCGGCGGGTGAAGAACCCGTAGATACCGGCGAAAAACATGATAGCCGAAACTATCAGATAATATTCCATGTGTATCATAATCAATTCTTTTTTTATCGTTTACGTGCAATCACCAGTCCGCCTACGATACATGCCAGCAGCAGGATACTGATGGCCTCGAAGGGAAGCAGATAACCATATTTATCACTACTCAGCATGGCGTTTCCGATGGTTTTGATATCGATTTCCAATGGTGCGAGGTCGGTGGTGACGATGAACTTATGTTTCAGCGTGATGAACACTACGATGATGGCTCCCACTACGGTGGCACCCAGTCCGGCCAGCAGTTTGCTACGCTTCAACTTGTCGATAGTACGGTCTCCTTCGCCACTGGTCAGCAGAATGGAGAAGACATAGAGTACAACAATACCGCCGGCATAAACCATGATTTGTACCGAGCCCAGAAATGTGTAGCCCAGCAGGAAGTAAATGCCTGCCGTGCCGAAAAGCGTGAACAGCAGATACGTTGCCGAGCGTACCATATGGCGTGTGGTCACGGTGAGAATGGAACACGCGGTGATGAACACTGCCAGAAAGTAGAATACTACGGTTTCAAGGGTTATTTCCATTTGATTTTAGTGTTTTAGTGTTTAGTGATAAGTGATTAGCATATGCCGTATGGCACTAATCACTTATCATTAATCGTTAATCATTTTTTTATTACGTGACTGCCCGGATGATTCAGCGTCTTCACCAGCTTCGTGCGGTCGAACACTGCATGCTCGAAGCCGGTATCGAACGTTATCGCATCGTGCGGGCAAGCTGTGACACAAAGCTGGCAAAACATGCACGAACCGAGGTCGTACTCATACTTTGCCAATATCTTCTTTTTCTTGCCGTCCTCAGTATCTATCATTTCACTCGTCACCTTGATGGTATCGTTGGGGCATGCCATCTGACACAGTCCGCACGCTACGCAGCGGTGCTCGTTTTGGTCGTTATGAGGCATGGTCAGCGAACCACGGAATCGGTCGAACATCTTCAACGTCGCACGGTTCTCAGGGTATTGCTCCGTCACCTTCCGGCGGCAGAAGACGGTCATGGTAGTTTTCATACCCGTCAGCAAGGATCCAATGCCATGCACAAGTCCGCCCAAATAACTATATGTTTCGTTCTTATCTTTCATTATCTCTTTATATTTAATTTATCCGAAGGGAAACCTTGCTCCGGCGCTACGCCGGTTAAAAGTGTAGTTTAAATACAACAATCAGTACCATGATGATAAGGTTCACCATTGAAATAGGTACCAGGTACTTCCATTCCAGCGCCAGAATCTGGTCGATACGCAAGCGGGGGAATGTCCACTTAATCCACATCAGCAGGAACACTACGAAAAATGCCTTACCAAAGAACCAGACAAAGCCCGGAATATAATCCATCACCGCGTTGAAGCCATCCAATCCTGCAATGTGCAATGGCATCCAGCCGCCCAGGAAGATGGTGGCAGCCACACTGGCCACGATGAACAAGTTCAGGTATTCGGCCAGATAGAAGAAACCGAAGTGCATACCACTATATTCGGTGTGGTATCCAGCCGTCAATTCGCTTTCTGCTTCCGGCAAGTCGAACGGGCCACGGTTACACTCAGCATTTCCGGCAATCAGGTAGATGATGAAGGCAATCACTGCCGGGATATGACCCTTGAAGATGAACCAGCCGTCGGCCTGTCCTTCTACGATTTCGGAGAACTGCATGGTCCCCATCAGCACCACCATTGTCAGTATGCTCAATCCTACGGACAATTCATACGAGATAATCTGTGCTCCGCTTCGCATGGCGCCGATAAGAGAGAACTTGTTGTTGGAGCTCCAGCCCGCCAGCAAAATTCCTAATACACCTATGCTGGACGCTGCCAGCAGGAAGAATACGCCCACATTGAAGTTCAGCACTTCCATACCTTTATTGATAGGCAGACAGGCGAACGTCAGGAACGAAGCAATAATCACCATAAAGGGTGCCAGGTTATAGAGGAAACGGTCAGCCTCCTTCGGGGTGAAGATTTCTTTGGTCAGCATCTTCAGCACGTCACAGATGACCTGAATGCTCCCCCATTTACCTACACGGTTCGGACCGAGACGGCATTGGAAGAAGGCGCATATCTTGCGCTCCATATAAATAAGAATGATGGCGAGTACGGCATACATCAGAATGATGCATACGCCTATCACTACACATTCGAGGAATATCGCCAGGCCTTCCGGCATGAAGGAAGTCAGCGTCTGGTGAATCCAGTTGGTTACTATACTAAAGTCAAACACGTTGTTTAAATTAAGAATTAATAATGAAGAATGAAGAATTACCATGCGGGTGATGGCGTATTCATTCTTTTATTTAATTATTTATCAGGCTTACGAATTAAGAGGAAGAAGATTGTGCTGTACTGTTGCACTCTTTAATTCTTCATTCTTAATTCATCATTCTTCATTTACACTACCTATCAATATCCGGAACTACATAATCCAGCGTTCCACCTATGGCAATCAGGTCGGCAATCTTTGCCCCACGGCAGATGGTGTCTACGGCGCTCACCAATGGCAATCCCGTGGAGCGGAAGTGCAGGCGGTAAGGCGTTTTGTCACCATGACTCTCGAGGAAGACGCCAAACTCGCCACGGCTACCCTCTACGGCAGTGTAATACTGTCCTTCCGGTACGCGGATAATGGGTTTCATCTTCTCCTGATAGGGTCCTTCGGGGATGTTGTCGATGAGTTGCTCAATGATATTCATGCTTTCCATGATTTCGTCCATACGAACCATGTAGCGTGCCCATGAGTCGCCTTCGGTGTAGACGATTTCCTTGAAGTCCACCTTGTCGTATACTCCGTACGGATGACGTTTGCGCACATCGCAAGCCCAGCCGCTGGCACGTCCTGTGCCGCCCGTAGCTCCGAAGGCGATGGCATCTTCGCGACTCAGCACACCTACGCCTTTCAGACGTTGCTGGGCGATGATGTTGCCGGTGAACACCTGATGATATTCATGGATGATGCCACGCAGGTAGGGAATAAACTCTTTCACCCGCTTCTGGAAGTTGGGATGCAGGTCAGCCTGCACACCGCCAATGGTGTTGTAGTTCATGATGAGGCGTCCGCCGCAGGTTTCCTCAAAGATGTCGAGTATCTTCTCGCGGTCACGGAAACCGTAGAAGAAAGCAGTCAGGGCACCGAGGTCCATTGCCAGACAAGAGTAAAACAGCAAGTGAGAGTCAATGCGTTGCAACTCGTCCATGATGGTGCGGATGTATTTCACGCGGTCGCTTACTTCAATGCCCATTGCCTGCTCGATGCACGAACACAGGGCGTGGCGGTTCTGATGTGCACCCAGATAATCAAGGCGGTCGGTCAATGCCAGCGTTTGTGGGTAGGTGAGGCTTTCGCACATCTTTTCGATACCTCGGTGGATATATCCGCAATTGGCATCTATCTTGTCAATGGTTTCCCCTTCCAGTGATACACGGAAACGCATTACACCATGTGTTGCGGGGTGCTGCGGACCGATGTTCACCACATATTCTTCGTCGCCGAAGAGTATGAGTTCTTTATTTTTCACCGTGCCGTCCGGATTCAGCTCCAGTTCGGTGGTGGTATCTATGGTTTCTTCATTATCCATGCGTAGCGGATTGTCCTTTTCGGGGTCATTATCCTTACGCATCGGATAGCCTACCCAGTCGTTACGCAGGTAGAGGCGGCGCATATCGGGATGTCCTATGAAGACGATGCCGTAAAAGTCATATACTTCACGTTCATTGAAGTCTGCTGCCTTCCAGATGTCGCTGACACTGGGCAATTCAGGATTCTCGCGGTCCAAGGTGGCGGTGCGCACTGCTGCCTGTTTGCCGGTAACGGTGGATTCCAGCAGATAGACAATACCCAGCCCACGTGGAGTGTCCGGTGCATCACTATCGGCGGGTTCTCCCCAATCCATGCCGCTCAGGCATTTCAGGAAGTCCATCTGCTCTTCGCGATGCAAACGGAGCATTTCGGCATGTAAGTCCGCAGGTTTTATAAATCGTATATTATCCATATTCTGATTATTTTTCTGTCTCTTCTTTCGGTTTGGGTTCTTTTCTATTCACTCCGCCGAAGAATTTCTCTATTTTCACTTTGCGTTGCAACTGCATCATACCATAATAAAATGCTTCCGGACGAGGCGGGCATCCCGGGATGTATACGTCCACCGGTAAAATCTTATCAACCCCGTTCACCACATGATATGACTTCTTGAACGGTCCGCCACTAACGGCGCATCCACCCACGGCAACCACATATTTCGGGTCGGGCATCTGGTCGTATAAACGTTTCAGTACAGGTGCCATCTTATTAGTGATTGTTCCGCATACCATAATCATATCTGCCTGTCGCGGACTGGCGCGGGCTACTTCAAATCCGAAGCGCGCCATGTCGTAGCGCGCGGCACCCAGTGCCATGAACTCGATACCGCAACAACTTGTTGCAAACGTAAGCGGCCACAGCGAATTGCTGCGTCCCCAGTTGATGAAGTCGTCCAGCACACCAAGGGCAACGTTTGCGCCTCCGGCATTAAGTTCGCGAACGAGTTTCTCCAACGTTTCATTATCCGTAAATTCTGCATACGGGATAGATTTTATTTTGGGTTTTTTCTTTATTTCCATTCCAATGCTCCTTTCCGCCATGCATAGGCAAGTCCTAATACCAGGATGAGTAAGAAAAATAAGATACTGAGTAATCCCGCTATTCCCAGGTCGCGGGCTATAACGGCCCACGGAAACAGGAATACCGTTTCCACATCGAACATCAGAAACAGGATGGCAAACAGGTAGTAACCCACCCGGAATTGCATCCACGATTTACCACGGGTAGGAATACCGCACTCGTACGCTTCCATCTTCTGTGGATTGTACGAACGGGGTGATATCGCTTTGGACAGCGCGATAACGATACCCACGAAAGCAATTGCCGTCAGCAAGACGACTACTAACAAAGTAAAGTTCATAAATCTAATTATCTTTTAGATGTATATAATAGGATAGTTGGCCGAAAGGAGCAATCCCTCTGAATCGCCTTCGACAGACTTTGGCAAACTTTGCAGTCTGCCCGACTTATTTTATTAAATGATAATCTTTCTCAGCCCGAAAACATAGTAAGAGAGCGGGTCGGGCACAGGATAGAAAGAGGCATGCAACAATGAACCACAGGCTGGAGAATCGGCCAGCCAACGCATCCGGAAGTAATTCAGTAATAGCAGGACGCTCTTGTTGCCGGGCACTTGCGTACTGTCCACATTATCCATATATAGAGGTGTGGAAAGGAAACGGTTATATATGTTACGGATGTTCTGCTGATGTGAAGTAGGGGCTTGAGACAAGATACAACGTTCGTCGTCATTGTTGCGTATGAAAGTGCATGATATACCCGCTGCCTGCGCTGCACCGTCGTACAGCAATACGCCGAGTAAGAGGATCATGAGGTATTTTATACACTGTTTCATACAACTACTTTTTCATTCGGCTGCAAATGTATAACAATTATTGGCTATTTTGTTATACAGAGATGTCAAAATGTTCGGTTTTTAGCACTTTTTGACCTTCTATCAACTTCTCTTCCAGAATTCAGGGGTGAAAAGCAGCAATACGGTGAACAGTTCGAGACGTCCTAGAAGCATGAGGAAAGCCATCAGCCACTTCGCTATGTCGGGCAATGCATTCCATGAGAAAGCAGGACCCGTTTCTCCCAGACCGGGACCCATATTGCCGATACTGGAAACTACACAGCCCACGGATTCCACAAATCCGATGCCCAGTCCCATCATAATCAGTACGCTGATAATGATGATTACCGCATATATAAAGCAGAAAGCTAACACCGTAGATTGTACAGAGGGTGAAATCACCTGTTTGTTGAGCCGCACCGGCAATATTGCATTCGGGTGAAGGATATGCTTGAACTCATTGCGGGCCACTTTGCCGAGGATAACCATACGGATACACTTCAAACCTCCCGTTGTACTTCCCGCACAGGCACCCATCAGCATGACGATGGTTAGCAGTCCCCACGTCACGGCAGGCCATAGCATATAGTCGGCGGTGGCAAAACCGGTGGAAGTGTGCAGTGAGATAACCTGGAAAAGTGATTGGCGGAACGATTCTTCCATTCCCATAGGTTTGGAATAGTAAAGTATTATGGCGATTACTCCGGTGAACAACACCACCGACCAGAAATACCATTTCAACTCAGCGTCATTGATAACCTTCTTGAATTTCCGGTTGACGAAGAACAATAGCAATGTGAAGTTGATGCCCGAGATAAACATGAAGATGGATATGACGTATTCGATATACGGAGAGTGATAATAGGCTACACTGGCCTGTTTGGTTGAGAATCCGCCCGTTCCGGTAGTGGCAAAGGCATGGCAAACACTATCGAACCAATTCATTCCACCCAACATCAATAAAGCCACAAGTATGCAGGTGATACCTGCATAGATACTCCAAATCCATTTCGCAGTGATACCGATACGCGGGTGCACTTTGTCGTGCGTCGGTCCGCTGGCTTCGGCGGCAAATACCTGCAAACCACTGACACCGAATATCGGAAGTATGGCGATGGTGAACATGATGATTCCCAAACCACCTATCCATTGTGTCATGCTGCGCCAGAAGAGCAGCCCGTGGGGCAGTGCTTCGATGTCATCCAGTATCGTGGCGCCCGTACTGCTGAAGCCGGACATGGTTTCAAAGAAAGCATTGGTGATGCTGGGGATGTATCCACTGATATAGAACGGCAGCATACCGAAAAGAGAAAATGCTACCCAGGCAAAGCTGACAAGTACATAGCCATCCCTGCGCGTCAACTGGCGGTTACCGCCTTTACCCAGGATTGCCAGAAGCAGTCCGACGCCTGCTGTGATACCTGCCGATACCCAGAAGTCCACCAGAGCTTCATCCTGATAATAGAATGAAACACCCGAGCAAATCAACAGCATCACCGTCTCCAGCAACAGGAGGATGCCGATAATCCGTATAACCGTTTTGAAATTAATCATATCATATATTAATGAAGAATGAAGAATGAGGAATGAAGAATACGCCCTCATACCGCAGGTCAATTCTTCATTCTTCATTTTTAGTTCTTCATTTCTTTGTTCTTCATTTTTTTGTTTTTCATTCAATTAAAGTATTTCTCAATCTTCTTAATCATCATATTCAGGCAGAATACCACTACATGGTCGCCCGGTAATATCTGCGTATTACCCATTACCACAACACCTTCGCCCTGGCGGATTAATCCTCCGATGGTGGTTCCCTTCGGCAATCCGAGGTCTTTCACCTGATGTTTAGTGATTTTGGAACCGGCTTTCACGGTGAATTCCGCAACGTCGGCATTGGCAAAAGTCAGGCACTTCACATTGCTGACGTCAGCATCCAGCATCATCTGGTAGATGTGGCTGGCAGTAATCATTTTCTTGTTGATTACCGTGCCGATGTCGAGGCTTTCCGCCATACCTATATAATCAATGTTTTCCACTTCCGCCACCGTCTTACTGACGCCCATGCGCTTGGCGGCAAGGCAGGAAAGAATGTTCGTTTCCGAGTTATCGGTCAGGGCAACGAAAGCCTCCGTGTTTTTCAGGCCTTCTTCAATCAGCAGGTCCATGTCCCGTCCGTCTCCGTTGATAATCATCACTTTGTCGTCCAGAATTTCCGTCAGGCGGTTGCAACGGTTCAGGTCATTATCTATAATTTTCACCTGCATATAGTCGGGCACATATTGTGCGGTGCGCACGGCAATGCGGCTTCCACCCATAATCATCACGTTGCGCACGTCGGCATAATCTTCCTTGCCGGCTATCTTACGTATATAAGGTACGTACTTGCGGGTGGTGGTGAAGTAAACAATATCGTGCAGTTTGATTACATCGTCACCGCGGGGGATAAGTGTTTCGTTACCCCGTTTGATGGCTACCACATGATAAGGTTTGTCTGTTCCGGCAAGCTGGTGCAGGGGAATATCCAATATCTCCGCTTTTTCGCGCATCTTGGTGCCGATAAGTATCAGTGACCCGCCACAGAACTCCCACCACTGGCGCACCCAGCTCATACGTATGGAAGATACGATTTCTTTGGCTGCAAGCATTTCGGGATAAATCAGCGAGTCAACGCCCAGTTTCTGGAAGAATTCCTTATTTTTAGGTAGTAGATATTCGTAATTGTCAATACGGGCAACGGTTTTCTTCGCACCCAGGTTGGTGGCGAGCATGCAAGCGGTTATGTTACGACTTTCATCAGGAGTGACGGCTATAAACAAGTCCGCCTCTTTAGCTCCTACCTCCTTCAATCCCTGAATGGAAGTAGGCGATGCCGTAACCGTCATCAAGTCGAAGTTGGAACTGAGCGTACTCAACCTTTCCTCGTTGTCGTCCATCAGTATGATGTCCTGTTTCTCGCGGGACAGCAATTTTGCCAAGTGTGTGCCTACTGCGCCGGCACCGGCAATAATGATTTTCATTGCTTTTCTTTTACTCTATATCGTTGTTTTGTTTTAATTCCAAAACTGTTTTTGCATTCAGAGGAGAGATGACGGCTTGTCCCGTTTCTTCTTCCAACCTGATTCTTGCTTCGCGGGCAATGTTTCCGCCACGGCGGGCAACATCTTTATGTGCATCAAAATTCTCCGGGTTGCTGACTTCTGAGATTTCTTTGGTTGAAAGCTCTGCCAACATATTCAATACCAATTCTTTATTAGTCATGTTATCCCGTAGGTTCTCTTTCTTCAAACCTTTGAAGCGCTTGTACTCTTTGGTGGTTTTATCAGCCCAAGTCTGATAAAGGATGTCCGTTAAAGTGGCAAACTGCGTTCCCTCTTCCAGGCCACAACGTTTCCATTCATCTGTTAGTTCTTTACGTATCTCAATACTTTTCAAACGCTGGTTTATCCAGTTGTCCGAATAACCTAAGGCTTTGTATTCCATCATGGAGCGCTGAATGGTGAGTTCAGGGTCTTGCATTTCTTCCAGACGTTCTTTGGCTACCTGAGCCATCCAGAGCTTAAACGGTTCGGCTTTGGGAGAAGGTACGGATTGAATGAGGCGAAACATTTGCTCGGTAGTCATTACGTCAGTCTGTCTCATTTTACCATCTGTAGACAACATTTTTAACTGTACGATATTAGCGTACAGTTGGCTTCCTTCCCTTTCTAACTTGGCTTTCAAGTCACTCCAATATCTTCTGGGATTGGAACTTCCTGTCAGAACCTCTATCACATCAATCACCGAAAAGTACCACTCTTCCGTCTCGTCATCCCAAACCGTGCGTACTTTTTTCTCTTCAAAAACCTTAATGGCTTCTTTCTTTGTCATAATATTATATATGTTTTATCGCAGCCATTATTCCTTCTTCATCCATTCCGCACAAGTGGTGCAACTGTTGTACCGTTCCGTGTTCAATAAACTTATCCGGTACACCTATACGTTCTACGTGCGGCGTATATCCATTGTCCGACATAAATTCCAGGATGGCAGTACCCATACCACCTTTCCGTATGCCGTCCTCAATGGTGACTATGCGGGAAAATGAGCGTCCTATTTCGTGCAGCATCTCCTCGTCCAACGGCTTGAGGAAACGCAGGTCATAATGTGCTATTGAGATGTTCTTTTCTTTTTCTGCCCGTTCTATGGCTTTTTCGGCGACGTTACCTATCGGACCGAGTGTGATGACGGCAATGTCTTTACCGTCTTTCAACTTGCGCCCTTTGCCTACGGGTATTTCTTCCAACGGGCACTGCCAGTCCGTCAGCACACCCCGTCCACGTGGATAACGGATGACGAACGGGCCCTTGTCCGGCAGTTGTGCCGTGTACATCAGGCGACGTAATTCATGCTCGTTCATGGGCGAGGATATGGTCAGGTTGGGGATAGGGCGGAAGTATGCCAAGTCGAACACACCATGGTGTGTCGGTCCGTCTTCACCTACCAGTCCGGCGCGGTCGAGGCAGAGCACGACGGGAAGTTTGAGGATGGCAATATCATGAATCACATTGTCGTAAGCACGCTGCATGAACGAGGAATAGATGTTGCAGAATGGCTGCATTCCCTCCTTTGCCATACCTCCCGAGAAGGTGGCTGCATGGCCTTCGGCAATACCGACATCGAAGGCACGGTCGGGCATGGCCTGCATCAACATATTCATGGAGCAGCCTGTAGGCATGGCAGGGGTGACACCAACAATGCGTGGGTTCTGTTTGGCGAGTTCCACAAGGGTTTCGCCGAACACATCCTGATAGAGTGGGGGCAGATTGTGTGTGTCCGTTGTGAAGCGTTCACCTGTTTCGGGGTCGAACTTGCCCGGTGCATGCCAGATGCCCGGTGCTATTTCGGCAGGCTTGAAGCCTTTTCCTTTGATAGTGTGCAGATGCAGTATTTTCGGACCTTTCATGTCCTTGATATCCCTCAGAATCCGTGCGATATTCTTAACGTCGTGTCCGTTGACGGGGCCAAAGTAGCGGATGTTCATTCCTTCGAAGATGTTTTGTTGCTGGGCGGCTATCGACTTCAGACTGTTTCCGAAGCGAATGAGTGCCTTGCGGCGGTCCTCGTTGAGGATACCTACTTTGAATAACATCTTGGAGACATTGAAGCGAAGTTGATTGTACCGGTTCGAGGTGGTCAGGTTGAACAGATACTGCTTCATACCGCCTACGCTCCGGTCTATAGCCATGTCATTATCATTCAAGATGATAAGCAGATTGTTGGAACTTGCCGAAGCATTGTTCAAGCCCTCAAATGCCAGCCCGCCGCTCATGCTGCCGTCGCCTATTACGGCAACTACATGACGGTCTTTTTCTCCCTTTTCTTCTGCAGCTACAGCCATACCGAGTGCCGCCGAAATGGAATTGGACGCATGCCCGCAAGTAAAAGTGTCATAATCGCTTTCATCGGGAGAGGGGAAGGGGCGGATACCCTTGAACTTCCGGTTTGTGGAAAATGTTTCCCGGCGTCCGGTCAGTATCTTATGGCCGTAAGCCTGATGGCCTACGTCCCACACAATGCGGTCGTAGGGGGTATTAAATACATAATGCAGGGCGACGGTCAACTCTACCGTCCCTAAACTGGCTGCAAAGTGTCCCGGATTGCACGAGACCTCTTTTATAATGTCCTGCCGCAATTCTTTGCATACTTCTGGAAGTTGCTCAACACTAAGTTTTCGCAGGTCTTCGGGGCCAAAAATAGAATTTAGCAAGTTATATGTTGTTGATTCTGTCTTCATCTCTGTTCTGAGGATTACAAATTGCAAAATTAGTAAAAGAAAACGGAAGGCATTTCCTTTTTCGGGAAAAAAAACTCAATCCCTTGCTCTTTAACTTCTAAGATGCTTCGTGAGGTGCGGTTTATCATGGAAGAAAAGGTGGCTCGCTGGCAATTGAGTTGCGGGGTACTGAAAACTATTCCTGTGCTTGCAAGAAACTAATCTCTCGTGTGCTAACAACTAATATTTTCCTTGCATCTTATTATTCATACAACAGATATAGTAATTTCTTACAATAACTATATATATTTCTTACAATGGTTGTTGTAAGAAACTTCTATAATCATTGTGTGAATAATAAGATGCAAGGAAAATATTAGTTGT
>ULMJ01017173.1_pt1 | contig 29402 bp, 26 predicted proteins | sample 1951641 | NCBI WGS metagenome assembly ULMJ01 (sample SAMEA4835550, study PRJEB28245) | human gut metagenome | biome: gut microbiome; material: fecal sample | place: Denmark | collected 2008 | reverse complement strand
TTGTAGCTTGTAGCTCGTAACTGATTCAAATCCGTGCAGAAACGAATCAGCCCCACCAACACGTCCGCTTAGTTCACTGATTATCAATAGATAGCATTTACATACAATTTACCTCACAATGTAAAAGCATTTACCGCAGGATGTAACGGCCTTTACCACCTATTGTAACGGTCTTTACCACGGTATGTAACGGCCTTTACCTCGGCATGTAAATGAAGTTACCATTTGGAGGAAATGGAATCACCACGAGAGGAAACTCTCTTCATCACACAGAGTACACAAGGAACGGTATTATTTACCCAAAACGAACTCAACAATGTCTTCCTTCTCTCCCATCCCCAGCTTCTTACGGATGTTCGTCTTTCGTTGATAAATGGTAGGAATGCTTTGCTGCGTCACTACACTAATCTCCTTTGTGGAGAACTCCGCACAAAGCAAACAGCATAGTTGCTGTTCTTTATCAATGAGTACAGAGCCGAAACGTTGGTTCATTCTAGTGTAGAAACCATCATAGATACGGTCGATTACAGGATACAAGTCTTCCCATACTAACAGGCTTTCTACGGGAAGCTCATGATTGGTGATGCCGGATATGCGCCGGAGCAATTCCTGGTTTTGGGATGTTGGCTGCGTGGCAACTAAACGAATAATGCCTAACTGCTGCAACAGAATCTTTCGAAAAAACTGACCATCTTCTACTTCCGCGGCTGGTTTCTCCTCTTGTCCACTATCTCCTTTCGTAGCCTCTGCCAACAATCGGTTCAAAGTTTCAATACGTTCTTCCGCCTCAATCAAGCGGTTACGGCGCCCCCGGATATAGAAGAAAGCTCCTCCACCTACCAATACCAGCACCAGTACACAGAACAATAGCGTCAACTGCGCTTCCTGCCGCTCCACCGTCAGCATCAGATTGGCATTGGAAAGCGACTCCTTACTTTCATCTTTTCGTTGAATAGTGCTTTGCAAGGCATAGAGGGCATTGTGAATGGAATCGTTATAGCGCATCACATTCAAGAAATCAAATGTACCGTAGCGAGTATAGTCTATCAGCCCCTGATAATAGGCAATCATATTTTCCGTAGTCAGGAACTTTTTGAATTGACCAACCTCGGACTTCCCCCGGTCGAGATAGTATTGGGCAGAATCTAATTCTCCAATTTTCAAATAGCATTCCGTCAGTACAAGAGTAATCATTGCATCTTTCACTTTATCAGAAGGGAAGCTCTGCAAGCGTTTTGAAACTTTTATCGCCTTTTCATAATCTTGTCCTTTATAGGACAACAATTGCGCATAGTTGCGCAGATAATGTGCCAGACGTGCCGTATCTTTCTTTTGCGCAACCAATTCGATACTCCGATCCATATAATAAGAAGCGGAATCATTTCCTTGTAATCCCATAGCAATGCCCAGGGAATAGCACAATCCTGCATCCTCTCGAATAGCAATCGCCCGGAGGTGGGCTTCTATCGCCTTCTTATAATCCTTCTCAATATATACATATCTATACGCCTGTTCAGCAAGCATACTAACAATCAGATAGGTATCCCGGCAAGCAGTAGCCTCCACAATACCGCTATCGAGCACTGCCATAGACTCAGCGTGCTTTTTCAACCAATACAAATACTTGGACTTCAGCACGTATGAGTTCAGCATCTTCACCGTGTCCCGACCGGAAACAAAATAATTGAATGCAGGCAGAATCAAAGAATCTTCTGCCATAGAAGCCCCTCTCATATTGTGTGCAAATGTACGCAACCAGCCATACAGCATTTTTTCCTCAAACGGCAACCGCTCCGGGTTCTTTATCTGCGACAAGAGCTTCATGGCACTATCTGCATTTTCATAAATCACGACATCTGCCTGACGGAGTACAGCCGTATTATCGATACGGCTACAAGCACACAACAAAACACAAATTGTGACGAAAAGATATAAGAGTTTCTTCATTAGATATAATTCTTTATTGCATCACCGCATCACGAAGTTGCTGTAAAGCCTGCTCCAGCACCGAGCGGGGACAACCGATATTCAGCCGCATGAATCCTTCTCCGGGTTTGCCGAACATAGTTCCGTCGTTCAAAGCCAGATGTGCTTTCTCCGCAAAAAGACGGGTTAATGCTTCCTGAGTCAGTTCCAGCTTCCGGCAATCCAGAAAAACGAGGTAGGAGGCTTGGGGACGTATCATGCTGATGACGGGAATATGCTCTTTCAGGTAGCTTTCCGTAAAGTCTATATTCCCTTCTATATAAGCAAGCATTTGCTCCAACCACTCAGCACCATGCTGGTAAGCGGCGGCGGCACCAATATAGGCAAGCAAATGTCCCTCGCTGAACTCTCCGGCTTCCATAAATGTCTGAAAACGTTCGCGGATGGTTTCATTTACAGTAATTGCATATGAACTGCCCAGTCCCGGCATATTGAAGGCTTTGCTGGGAGCCATGAAAACCAGCGAATTTGCAGCCGCTTCTTCGGAAACTGTGGCAAAAGGATGATGCTTATAGGAAGGCAGAGTCAGATCGGCGTGGATTTCATCGGAAATAACGAAGGTAGCGTTCTTGTGGCAGATGGCTGCAATCTCTTTCAGTTCTTCTACTGTCCAGACACGCCCGCCGGGATTGTGAGGATTGCAGAGGATAAGCACTTTGCACTCCTGTATATCTTTGCGAAAGCGTTCGAAGTCAATATAGTACTGTCCGTCACGCAACTCCAGAGGGGAATAGACAACTTCGCGTCCCATACGCTCGGTTACCAGGAAGAAAGGATGGTAAACAGGTGTCATCACCATCACTTTATCACCAGGGTTAGTGAAGCACTGCAAAGCAAAAGCCTGACCACGAACAATACCGGGAACGAAGGTCAGCATCTCACGGGTGATATCCCATTGATGACGATTGTGTAGCCAGGAACAAATAGAGGTGTACCACTCTTCGCAGGCAAAAGTATATCCCAGTACTTCATGTTCCAGACGCTCCCGCAAAGCATTCATCACGAAAGGCGGGGTACGGAAATCCATGTCGGCCACCCACATAGGGAGCAAGTCGTCGCGTCCCCAGATATTTTTAACACCATCCCACTTCACAGAATTGGTTCCACGGCGTTCTATGATTTCATCAAAATTGTATTTCATAAGATCTCTATTTTATTTCACCACAGATTATATCGGAAAAACGACAAACACCGCTACGTCCCATACCGCATGCGATACAATCAGCGCCCCCAGTTTATGCGGATACATCCGGTAAGCCAATCCCCAGATGCCACCGACCACCAACGCAGCCATCACCAGCATAAAATTGAATGACCAGATGTGCACCAGTGCATAAACCAATGTCGTAACTATAAATCCCACATTAGGGCTCCATCGTTTGGAAAGCGCATTCTGCACATAGCCCCGCCAAAAGATTTCTTCCGCAGGCCCTATCAGGATAAGCAGCAAGACGGAAAGCAACCAGGGGTTTTCTCCGGTTTTCATCCCGTAAATAAGTTCCACCTGTGGACGGGCAAAGTCGAAAAGCCAGGCGGAAGCTTTATCTCCCACCCAAAAGACTCCCCACAGGACAACTGCCAACGCCACGCCACCGGAAATATTCTTCCAGTCGAACTTCACATCTTCCACCCACCACTGCGGACGAAGGGCAAAAGCCATATTCATCAGTACAATAGCTGAGAAACTCATCGCTGTCCAGAAGTTGAATATCCCGCTGGTCCAGGGTGAAAACATGAAGAACCACAGAAAAGCAGCTATCAATAAAGGAATAATTACTCGTTTCATAATTATATAAGGAATGTAACCGTAAAGAGCAGACTGAACAGGAGTTGCAGCTTTGCCGTCTTTTCATCCAGATTGGAAATCGCACAGATTCCTTCCTTAGGCAAGCGCAACATAGTACGCGCGTTGGCAATGGCAGGCAGGAGTCCCAGCATAGTCAGCAACGACCACCAAGGGAAATATCCCAATACAGCACAAACCACAATCCACAGAAATGGGAAGATGACTTCGAATATATAGAGGTACACGTCAGTCTTCTTCCCCAGTCTCATTGCAAGAGTGCTGATTTTAGCACGCAAGTCAGTCTCTATGTCACGGGTATTGTTGGCGTGCAGAATAGCTACAGTAATCAAGCCTACCGGAACAATAATCAGCAAAAGGTCAGGCAAGAATTTCCCGACGGTGATATAAGAGATTCCCAGTGTAGGCAATATGGCATAAGCTACAAAAATAACAAAATCTCCGAAAGCACGGTATTTCAGCCAAGGATAGAGTAAAGAACAGAATGCTCCGCAAACTCCTACCCAAAGCAAAGGGAGTCCTGTACGGACTACCAGCCAAAGGCCGATAACGACTGCCGGCACCATCAGTCCCAATGCCAGGTTACGTATTTCCAACGGCATGAACTGTCCGCTTGTCAGCGTCTTCACCCCAAAAGTATCTGCCCGGTCGACTCCCCGTTCAAAGTCGAAGTAATCACTCCAGGCATTACCCGAAGCATGAAAGATAATAATGCCGACTAATGCCAGCAGTCCATTCTTCCAATCTATCACACCATAAGCCCAATATAAATATGCCAGCGTCACAATCACAGGCATCGCCGACGCCGGAAATGACCAGGGACGCACGGCAATCAACCAATCTTTTAAGGAATGCTTTTCCATTGTTTCTTATCTGTTAAAGGAACCAGTGACGAGCTACAAGCTACCGGCTACAAGTTGCTGCGCTATGCTAGCGAGTGAAAATTATTCGTCCGGCTATCATACCGAAAGGTACTTGTCACTTGTAGCTCGTAGTCCGTCACTTAATTTAGCGCTCCGCGCTAAATTATCATTTATTTGCTTGCAAAAATACAAATTATCCTCGCTTTTGAGTACTTTTGCACACAAGTAAAATAGAAATAATATGATTAAAGCCCTGTTTTTTGACATCGACGGCACTTTAGTGAGTTTTGACACCCATGCTATTCCCGAAACCACCATCGAAGCCATCGCCGCTGCCAAAGCCAAAGGCATTCGGATTTTTATCGCTACGGGACGTCCCGCAGTTATCATCAACAACCTTTCTGCCCTGCAAGACCGCAACCTGATAGATGGTTACATAACCATGAACGGCGGATATTGTTTCGTAGGCGAAGACGTGATTTACAAAAGTGCCATACCTGCCGCCGACGTGCAAAAACTTGCACGCATCTCTGCCGAACAGAACTTCCCCTGCATCTTCGTGAGCGAGCATGACATCTGTGTATGCCAGCCGGACGAAATGGTGAAAAAGATATTCAACGATTATCTGAAAGTAGATATTATTCCGGAAAAGACGCCCGAAGAAGCTATCAACCAAGAGATTTTCCAGATGACCCCATTTATCACACTGGAGCAAGAACAAGTGATTCTTCCCCAGTTGCCGGGTTGTGAAGCCGGACGCTGGTTTCCCGCTTTTGCCGACATCACTGCCAAAGGAAATACCAAACAGAAAGGCATCGACGAAATCATCAACCACTTCGGCATCCGCCTGGAAGAAACGATGGCGTTCGGCGACGGAGGCAATGATGTAAGCATGCTCCGCCATGCAGCTATCGGTGTAGCTATGGGCAATGCCGTAGATGAGGTAAAGGAACATGCCAACTACATCACCACCTCAGTGGACGAAAACGGAATTGCCAATGCGCTCAAACATTTCTCCATCATATAGCCCTCCTTTAATTTTTAATTATTAATTTTTAATTTTGACGCAGTCAATAGATACCAATAACAAAGAATTTCAGGATGCCCTGAGTCTTATACAATATACCCGCCAGTCCGTCTTCCTGACCGGAAAAGCGGGCACGGGTAAATCTACTTTCTTGCGATATATCTGCCAGAACATCAAGAAGAGGCACGTAGTTTTGGCACCTACGGGCATTGCCGCCATCAATGCCGGTGGCAGTACCCTGCACAGCTTCTTCAAACTACCTTTTCATCCCTTGTTGCCCGACGACCCGAATCTGAGCCTGCAACGGGGACGCATTCATGAATTCTTCAGGTACACCAAGCCTCAACGCAAGTTACTGGAAGAACTGGAACTCATCATCATCGACGAAATTTCCATGGTACGTGCAGACATTATCGATGCAGTGGACCGTATTCTGCGCGTTTACTCCCGCAACCTGCGTGAACCTTTTGGCGGAAAACAACTCCTATTTGTAGGCGATGTTTTCCAGCTCGAGCCCGTGGTGAAAGGTGATGAACGGGAAATATTGAACCGCTTCTATCCTACCCCTTACTTTTTCTCTGCAAGGGTATTCAGCCAGATAGACCTCGTATCCATCGAACTCCAAAAGGTTTACCGCCAGACGGATAAGGTCTTTGTCAGTGTTCTGGACCACATCCGCAGCAATACGGCCGGTGCCGCCGACCTGCAATTACTCAATACCCGCTACGGCACCGACATCGAAGAGAATGAGGAAGATATGTACATCACCCTTGCCACACGCCGTGACAACGTGGACTACATCAACGACCGGAAACTGGCGGAATTGCCCGGCGACTCCGTCACTTTCCATGGTGAAGTTACAGGCGATTTCCCGGAAAGCAGTCTGCCTACCTCGCGGGAACTGGTACTGAAACCGGGCGCACAAGTCATCTTTATCAAGAATGATTTCGACCGTCGCTGGGTGAACGGCACCATCGGCGTAGTCAGCGGCTTCGATGAAATAGAAGAAACCCTCTACATCATCACCGACGATGGGAAAGAATGTGACGTCAAGCCGGAACACTGGAAGAACATCCGCTACAAATACAACGAAAAGAAAAAAGAAATTGAAGAAGAAGTGCTCGGCACTTTCTCTCAGTTCCCCGTACGGCTGGCATGGGCAATCACCGTCCACAAAAGCCAAGGACTGACCTTTAGCCGGGTTGTCATCGACTTCACCGGTGGTGTGTTTGCCGGCGGACAGGCATACGTAGCCCTTAGCCGTTGCACATCACTGGAAGGTATTCAATTAAAGAAGCCCGTCAACCGTGCCGACATCTTCGTCCGCCCGGAGATAGTGAACTTTGCCGAACGCTTCAACAACCGGCAAGCCATAGACCGTGCCCTGAAGCAGGCACAAGCCGACGTAGAATATGCGGCTGCCAGCAAGGCCTTTGATGAAGGAAACTTTGAAGTCTTCCTAAACCAGTTCTTCAAAGCCATACACTCCCGATACGACATAGAAAAACCCGCCATTCAACGGCTCATCCGCCGCAAGTTAGGCGTGATTAACAAACTGCGTGACAGCAACGAACAACTAAAATCTCAGATGGCAGAGCAACAGAAGCGCCTGCAAACTTATGCACGTGAGTATTACCTGATGGGCAATGAGTCGATTACTCTTGCCCACGACTCCCGTGCCGCCATTGCCAACTATGACAAAGCACTGGAACTTTATCCGGAATACACGGACGCGTGGGTACGCAAAGGCATCACTCTCTTCAATGAAGGCAAATATCTTGAAGCGGAAGAGTGCCTGACGCGTGCCGTGAAATTACGCCCGGCAGAATTTAAAGCCGTCTACAATCGCGGAAAACTACGCCTGAAGCAACAAGACACCGAAGGCGCCATTGCCGATTTAGACAAGGCCACCACCCTAAAACCTGAGCATGCCGGAGCACATGAACTCTTCGGTGATGCCCTGATGCAGGCAGGGAAAGAAGTGGAAGCCGCACTGCAATGGCGGCTGGCAGAGGAACTCCGTAAAAAATCATCCAAGAAATAAGGCACACTTATTTGATAATAAGAAACTTATTCTCTACTTTTGCGTTATTATATATAGACTAATTCCAGCCCTATGCTTCTGAAACTTTACGAAAAGAATAACAATCCCCAAGACCTGCAACAGGTAGTGGATATTCTGAATGACGGCGGACTCATCATCTACCCCACTGATACTATGTATGCCATCGGTTGTCATGGGCTGAAAGAGCGTGCCATCGAGCGCATCTGCCGCATCAAGGACATTGACCCGCGCAAGAATAACCTTTCTATTATCTGCTATGACCTGAGCAGCATCAGTGAATATGCCAAAGTGGATAACAATACCTTCAAACTTATGAAACGGAATCTACCCGGTGCTTTCACCTTTATCCTGAACGGTACGACCCGGCTACCCAAAATTTTCCGTAACCGGAAAGAGGTGGGTATCCGTATGCCGGATAGTGCTATCATCCAGGAAATAGCCCGTATATTAGATGCTCCCATCATGACTACCACTCTTCCTCACGACGACCATGAGGACATAGAATACAGTACCGACCCGGAACTGATTGACGAAAAGTTCGGTAATCTTGTCGATTTAATTATTGATGGCGGCATCGGTGGAACAGAGTTTTCCACTATTGTGGACTGTACCAACGGAGAAGCGGAAATTGTGCGTCAGGGAAAAGGTTGGTTGAATGAAGGATGACTCAACCAAATGCCCGGTTTGTTTGTTTTTTTAAGAAAGCAACAAAAGGTATATGAATACAAAAGAACAATACTGGAAATATTCACTAATCACCATCATCATCGGACTGGGCGTAATCCTATTTTTTCAGATTACTCCCTTTTTGGGCGGGTTACTGGGTGCACTTACCATTTATATTCTCGTCAGAAAACAAATGATACATCTGACAGGCAGACGAAAAATGAAACGAAGCCTTGCCGCCACACTCATCACTACCGAATCCATACTCTTTTTCCTGGTCCCACTGGCACTGGCGGTATGGTTGCTGGTCAGTAAATTACAAGATATTAATCTCGACCCTCAGAGTATTATTGCCCCTGTTGAAGACATGGCACGTATTATTAAAGACAAGACAGGCTATGATGTACTTGGTAAGGACACAACTTCATTCATCATCTCCATACTCCCCACGATAGGTCAATTCGTTATGAATGGCATCAGCAGTTTTGCCGTCAACCTCTTTGTACTGGTCTTTGTGCTCTACTTCATGCTGATAGGCGGGCAGAAAATGGAGAAATACATCAACGAAATACTTCCTTTCAGTGAAACCAATACAAACCATGTAGTGCACGAAATCAAGATGATCGTCCACTCCAACGCTATTGGTATCCCTTTGCTGGCAATCATCCAGGGAGGTGTAGCCATGATAGGTTACTGGTTCTTTGATGTCCCGGACATTTTGCTGACAGGATTCCTCACCTGCCTTGCAACGGTTATCCCGATGGTAGGGACAGCGTTAGTATGGTTTCCCATTGCCGTCTACATGGCATTGTCCGGTGATTGGTTCAATGGCATTGGGTTAGCCATCTTCGGAACTTTGATTATCTCCCAGCTTGATAACCTGATACGTTTCATCCTGCAAAAGAAAATGGCTGATATACATCCGCTTATCACGATATTCGGAGTCGTCATCGGTCTTTCTCTATTTGGTTTCATGGGTGTTATCTTCGGACCGCTATTACTTTCGCTGTTCTTCCTTTTTGTGGATATGTTCAAGAGAGAATATCTGGACAGGCAAAAATAAGCTGGCACATTGTTCCGATGATATATAATTGTTCTCCTATACAAAATAAAGGCGGCAAGTCCCCCTATTGCTTGAGGACTTTCCGCCTATAGAGCATTTGGATAATTGAATATCCAACACCCCAACCAGTAGTTATAATGATAATATAGCAACGGTGTCTGTGATGCCAACTCTGTTATCAATTTGTCGTCAAAGTTAGAGCTATGAAACTACATAACCTAAAAAAGAGTGTGGACAAAGGAAATATGGATATTCAATTATATATCAACAATATACCTCGGATAAGCGCGCCATTATGTGGACAAAAAAAGTAGAATTTAACTATCCGGACACACAATATCTTTCAGTTTAATTGCCTGAAACGTAATATGGGCTACACTACTCTCATAAAGAATACCAATGGTTTCTTTATCAACCATAGTAAGACAGGTGTATCCCCAGTTATCACCTTCGTCCAACAAAAGCTGATGTTCCGGAAGCCAGGTCATACCTCCATCCAAACTTATTTTGATTGTAATATTACGACGTCCCTTCGTTGTATTGGGGTTAGAGAAGATAAGCAAATCCCGATTCAAAACATTATCCTTCGCCTTTACGCTAATCAGACTTGCCATACAGACCGGTTCTTGCAATGCTTTACGCGAAGACTCATGCTCAGTCCATGTTTTACCTAAATCTTTCGTGATTGCTACAGCACGACTCCCTCCCCGGTTATCACGCATGTTCAGCATCAGTACTCCCGGCTCAATCTCAGCAACCTGCGCTTCTGTAGTGTTTGTACGGGCATAGTTATGCATTTTCCAAGTATTTCCCCTGTCCTTACTATACATGATGCCGGCATTGGGTACACGGGTGGAATCAATGAACTGAGTAGGAAAAACAAGAGTACCGTCATCCATCGTAATGCCGCGTCCGGGACCTTGCAATAAAAAGTACCAGGATGGATTTTTCACTTGCTCTGTAATATTAATAGGAGCCGACCAGGTTTTACCATCGTCTGCACTCTTTGCCAGCACAAGTTGTGCCGTATGATTCATATCCAGTCCCGGATGTGAACTCCACCAGGCACGCTGATTTCCCATGCCATGGGTCCAGGCAGCAACTATCCACACATTGTTGTTTTTTGTATCTACTAATATAGCAGGGTCTCCCACTCCATTTTGAGCCGAAGGCAATCCACCCGTTTCACCGAAAGCCAGAGGAAGGCGCATCTTTTCCCATGTTTTTCCACCATCTGTACTCCGACTCAATCCTATATCTACATGTTCCTGTAAATCGACGCTACTATTATAACGCACATCATATACACCCAATAAAGTTCCTTTATTTGTAGTCACTAAACCCGGAATGCGAAATGCCGCCGAATTATCATCACCGGCATGGCGCACGCCTACTCCCATCCGATGTTCGATACCTTGCCGGGAGACGATATCCAAAAGTGCTTTTTTACCATCCAGAGTAACGGAAGCCACAGTCGCTATCACCTTAGTATCCAATGAAGTTTCCGGCTTCATCTGCAAACTAATCCAAAAGAAATTAATACCGGGAAACAGTTGCTGGTTAGCAGCAAGAACAACACGATTCTGCGGATTAGAAACTTCCGCTTTCTGTATGGAATAAGAAGGATTAGCCGCCAGAGTTTTCCCAGGTGTATGACTTGAAATGTATTCCACAGAAGCAAAACGTCCCTTTTTCTTATCCTGTAATGCCTCAGTACCACTATAATAAAGCTTTATCGACTGGATTGCAGACAAATTCGTATCCTTTCCCCAATCCAGAACTACCTCATTCAGCACCTTACTTTCTTTTGCATCCAGACGCAAACAAAATAAAACATTATCTACCCTTTCTATCAAAACAGGAATCTGTGTTTCCCGAACAAAAATTGTATCCGCAGCCCAGATAACTGGAATTGAACACAGTAAACAGAATAATAAAAACAGAATTGCCGGCTTCTTCATAATATCAGATCAAGTTAATAGAGTGTTATCGGTTACAAAGATAATATTCAATAATAAAAATCCCATATCTGTTGCCGTAAAACATTCTTTCCCGCCTCATCTTGTTGCAACATTCCCTTTTCCTGAAGAGAATAAAGCCTCTCCAACAAAAGAACCATTTGCTTTTCACAGATATGCATGTCGCAGACTTCTTTCACCCAGTCCACCGTTTCCTCAAAAACATCGACAGAAGAAAGACAAAGATTTTTTTGTTTTTCTGGCTTGCGGAGCATATCCGCCATGAATGACAGAATTCTGGATACCATCTTCTTACTCCGGCTGTGAACACGTGATTTCGGATTCTTTAAACGCAATAGAAAATATTCCCCAATCCATAAAGAGGCAGTAAAAGCCTCCGCAGAAGGATACTCCAGCCTTTTCCAGAATTTAATAAGAAAAGTATCCACTTCCCCTAACATTCCATCAGTGTTGTCATCTATATAGTACCTGTGCGCCAGGCATTCTATCACGCATCCCAGTTTTGCTACACAAACCCCGTTCTTCGTATCACTCACTATCTTTTCCGCTTCCCTCAGAGCCTTGAGAGCATTATCTTCTTCTATGCAATCGTCATACAGCCGGAATTGATGGAATAATGAAAGAGAACGGCATAGCAGATCGTCGAAAGGGCAATCCGTATCATTCATATTCAAACGATTTATTCATTTAAAAAGCTATAAAGTTAGGAACGATAAAGATAAAAACAAACAAGTATCAGTGGACAAAATCACTCCGGAACAGAAAGCTAATTTTCAACACATTACCTCAAAAAAGAGATATTATTTCCAAGTAAGAAGCGGACAAGGCTTAAAAAAAGAATTGCGCATCCCCCCCACACTATCAACGGAAAGCAGACTGCGCAATTACTCTTATATGAAGTGCTTTTTTTACTTCAGTAAAGAAACAGGATCCAGATGGTCCGCCTCAATATCTTTGAAATAACGATACGTACCAACTTTCAGTTCAAAAGTTGCGTCATCGTCTGCCACGATAATACCTTTTTCGTGCATTTGCAGGGCGCTGATAGTCCACATCTGTGTGATAGCACCTTCTACTGCATGATAGAGGGCACGGGCTTTATTATGTCCGTTCACAATAATCATCACTTCCTTGGCGGAAAGCACTGTACCTACACCTACCGTAAGAGCTGTTTTAGGCACTTTGTTCACATCGTTGTCAAAGAAACGTGAATTAGCAATGATGGTATCTGTTGTCAAAGTCTTCTGACGCGTACGTGAAGATAAAGAAGAGCCCGGCTCATTGAAAGCGATGTGTCCGTCAGGACCGATACCACCCATGAACAAATCGATGCCGCCATAAGATTTAATTTTATCTTCATAGCGTGCACACTCAGCATCCAAGTCGGCAGCATTACCATTCAGGATATTGGTATTCTCCGGTTTGATATCGATATGGCTGAAGAAATTGTTCCACATGAAAGAGTAATAGCTTTCGGGATGCTCTTTGGGCAGACCTACATACTCGTCCATATTGAAGGTAACCACATTCTGGAAGGAAACAATTCCTTTCTTATTCAGGTCGATTAACTCTTTGTACATGCCAAGCGGCGATGAACCGGTAGGACATCCCAAGACAAACGGTTTTTCAGGCGTCGGGTTAGCTGCCTTGATTTTAGCGGCCACATAATGTGCAGCCCACTTGGATACGGATTGATAATCCGGTTGGATGATTAGTCTCATTGTGATTGTTTTTTATCAGGTTAATAAACAGTTCTAACTATGAATTATTAATTATAAACTATTAACTGGCTGCGCTGTGATACCACATGGCAATTTATATTTAATAATTCTCCCCCCTGTCCTTCTTCAGGCGCTCTGCCATAGAACGTGCCAGGTGTTCGCATTGTTCGTAAGTGATGTCTTTCATCGCTTGCTTCATTTCTACCGGATCGGCTACGATTTCGAACTTACTCTTCTCTGCGAATTCAGCCATACGCTTCACCGCAGCACCGGCCCAAGTGAATGAACCGAAATAGCCCAGATAGCGGCCTTTCACTTCGCGTATCAATATCTTGGAAAGCAAAGACTCTATATCCGGATAAATCTGGTTACTATAAGTAGGGCTACCGATAATCAGGCCACGATATTTAAAGATGTCAGCAATAATATAAGAGGGATTGCTCTTGCTCACATTGTGCATCACAATGTTCTTGATACCCTGAGCAGATAGCTCGGCAGCAATTGCTTCCGCCATCTGTTCTGTATGACCATACATGGAACCATAGGCTATCACCACACCCTCGTCCGTAGCATAACGGCTCAGTTTGTCATAAATGCCTATCACCTTATTTATATAGTCTGTCCATACGGGACCGTGAGTGGAGCAAATGGTGGTGATATGCAGTCCGCCCAACTTCTGCAAAGCTTTCTGCACCGGAGAACCGTATTTACCTACAATGTTGGAATAATAACGCACCATCTCGTCCCAATAACGGTCGGTATTGATGCGGGTATCGAGAAAGCCACCATCCAGCGTACCGAAACAACCGAATCCGTCACCGGAGAAAAGTACACCTTCCGTTTCATCAAAAGTCATCATGGTTTCGGGCCAGTGCACCATCGGTGTCAGGTAGAAACGCAGTTTATGATGTCCCAGCGCCAGGAAATCTTCGTCTTTCACAACGTATTGTTCGCCCGTTACGCCATAATATCCCTCAATCATGCCGAAAGTTTGCTTGTTACCTACGATGATGATATCGGGATAATGCTGTTTTATAAGTCGGATGGAACCGGAATGATCGGGTTCCATGTGATTGATAATGAGATATTGAATGGGACGTTCGCCGATAATGCTTTTTATCTTACGGAGATATACCTCAAAGTAACAGGCATCTACCGTATCAATCAGCGCTACAGTTTCGTCATCTATCAGATAAGAGTTATAGGACACTCCGTAAGGCAACGGCCACAGGCCTTCAAACAGATGCTTGTTGCGGTCATTCACTCCTACGTAGTGTATTTTTCCTTTTATCATTGTCTTTTGGTTCATAATACTTCTTTATTTAGATTGATTCCACATTTAAACAACCGCAAAAATAAGTTTTTTTTCTCACATTTCATATTTCTTTCCCTGATAAGCACCAAGCTGACGCATTCTTTTTTGCACACGATGGTTAAATTCATAATTTTTCAGCCCCCAGTCGGGCGCAATTAACAATTCTTTAGGAGACTGTGAGACAAAGCGTTCCAGTACTAAATCAGGACGGAGATGCTCTATGTAGTCCACCACCAAGTCAATATATTCTTCTACATCGAACAGATGGAAATCTTCGGGGTTCTGTTCGTATTCATGTGCCATGCGGGTGCCACGTATCAATTGCAACTGATGCATTTTCAAAGTGGTGAGTGGCAAGCGCGATAAGGTTGTGGCTTGTTCTACCAACTCTCCGTGCGTCTCTCCCGGAAGCCCCAATATGACGTGCCCGCCTGTAAGGATGCCGCAGGCAACAGTGCGTTCCACGGCATCTATCGTATCCTGATAGGTATGTCCGCGATTGATGCGGCGAAGCGTTGCATCATTGGTACTTTCGATGCCGTATTCAACTAATAAAAAGGTATTTTTGTTCACCTGTTCCAGATAACGCAGCAAAGCATCCGGCATGCAGTCCGGACGGGTGCCGATGACCAATCCTACCACATCGGGCACTGTCAGAGCTTCTTCGTACTTTCGTTTCAGAGCATCCAGTTCACCATAAGTGTTGGTATATGCCTGAAAATAGGCAAGATATTTCATTTCGGGATACTTATGGGAGAAAAAGACTTTGCCTTCTTCCAGTTGCCGGGTGACGGATTTCTCTGTACGGCAATATTCGGGATTGAAAGTCTGGTTATTGCAGTAAGTACAACCGCCATAACCTTTGGAACCATCCCGGTTGGGACAAGTAAAGCCGGCGTTGAGCGATATTTTCTGTACCTTATACGGAAAATAACGTTTCAAAAAGAGTGGAAACTCATTATATAATATAGGTGTAGAATCCATATATCAGTTATTTAATGACAAAAATAAGGCTTTTCTCCGGGAAGTATGTGCTAAAGGAACACAAATTATACAAATAGTCAATCACCTCATAAGGGAGGCAGTTCAATATAACAGATGCACAAACCTATAATATACCAGCTATAGATTTATCACTCATTTAAACCGGAGCTGAACCGGACCTTCTCCTTTCCCATAGAGAAGGAGAAGGTAAGGAGTAGGTAGGGAGTAAGTAAGGAGTAGGTCAGTAGCAAGCTATTAGCATAACTGAGTAGTTACTACTCGGATAAATTTGTTAACGAACATAAATGAATATTTTTTAGGCTGTACAAAAAAACGTTTCAACTACTGATTTTCAAGCATATTCAATAACTATCTTACAGTAAAAGCCAATTGTATTACATATATTTTAGTGATTAGTGACATATTTTACACACATTTTCTTCCTTTCCGAAGCATAGAAAACGAAATAAATTCATAGCTTTGCCTAAAACCTTGATAAATCAACCTATAAATACTATAATCACCATGGCTACCATTGCTCTCGATATAGGCGGTACCAAAATAGCAAGTGCTATTTTCCTCCCTGACGGAAGTATGTTGTTCAACCGGAAGCGCCTGCTGAAAGGAAGGACAGGACACGAAGTAGGTAAACTCGCTGCAGAAATCCTTGCCAAACTCCTGACTGTTGCCCGTAGAAGCCGCATCCAGATTGACGGTATCGGCGTATGTGTGCCCGGCATCGTTTATTCACAGACGGGACGCGTATGGGCGCCGAACATCCCCGGGTGGGAAAACTATCCACTACAAGAAGTGCTCCGTACCGTAACTGCACCGGGCATTGACATTTACATCGATAGCGACCGCACCTGCTACATGTATGGAGAAATGTGGCAAGGAGCCGCCAAAGACTGCCACAGCGCAGTGTTCATTGCGGTGGGAACAGGCATCGGCGCAGGCATCATCATCGACGGGCATGTGCTGCATGGCGCAAGTGACATCATCGGCGCTACGGGTTGGATGGCACTACAGCCGCCTTATAATGAAGAATATGATGCTTGCGGTTGCTTTGAATATTATGCTTCGGGCAATGGCATCGGAGCCAGAGTGCGGGATGCTGTCCGTGCAAACAAGTCCTATAAAGGGCGCCTGCGCCAGAAGCCAATTTGCCGCATTTCCGCTTACGACGTGTTCAGCGCATATAATGAGAAAGACCCGATTGCAGTTTCCGTTCTGCACAAAGCCATAGAAATGTGGGGAATGGCTTCTGCCAATATTGTCAGTCTGCTCAACCCGCAAAAAATAATCTGGGGTGGCGGTGTATTTGGTCCCGCCGGCATTTTCATTGACGACATCTACAAAGAAGCCTGCAAATGGGCACAACCGCTCAGCATCAAACAGGTGGAATATGTAGCCTCTCAACTATCCGGCAATGCCGGACTGATAGGAGCCGCTTTTCTTGCTATTAAAAAGCATTTATATGAGTAATTACAAAAAGAATCTGGTATTCACGGCTGCGTGCATCGGTATGTGCTTCTTTGGCATTTCGATGATTACGTTGGGGGCGGTATTGCCATCCCTCACCGCCAAACTGGGTTTGGATAACCTCCAAGCCACTGCATTGGTGACGTTCCTGCCTCTCGGCCTATTGGGAGGTTCCCTACTGTTCGGTCCTATTGTGGACCGCTTCGGACATAAGGCTTTGTTATTGCTCAGTTGCCTGGTGGTGCTACTCGGACTGGAGGGAATCGCTTTCTTCACAAGCATTCCGTTACTACAGCTCTCAATTATAGGCATCGGGCTGGGTGGCGGCATTCTGAACGGCGAAACGAATGCATTGGTAGCCGATATTTCCAATGAGGAGGAGAAAGGTTCACGCCTCAGTCTGCTCGGAGCGTTCTATGGCATAGGAGCATTGGGCATTCCTGTGTTACTGAGTTTCCTGTCCGAATACTATTCTTTTGAAATAATACTGCAAGGCACAGGCATTGTGATGCTGGCAGGTATTCTGTTCTGCCTCGGTGTACGCTTCCCCGCCCCCAAACAGCCGCAAGGATTTCCCATTAAGGAAGGATTGGGACTGTTGAAGGAAAGCAGCCTGCTGTTGCTTAGTTTCATCCTGTTCTTCCAAAGTGGTATCGAAGGTGTATGCAACAATTGGACTACTCTCTATCTGGGGCAAACCACCAGCATTCCCGAAAACCGTGCTCTCATGGCACTGACCTGTATGGTGGCCGGACTGACCGTTGCCCGCTTGTTGCTGGTAGTCCTGTTCAAAAAGATAAAACAGGAGACAGTCCTGCGCACCAGCCTGATTACGGCTGCGGTAGGCTTCGCGCTATTGACTTTCTCGCCCAACTTCGCACGTGCCGCCGCAGGCATGGTGCTGATTGGTGCGGGATTGGCATCCACATTCCCCGTTATACTCAGCATCATGGGCAGCCGGTACGCCTCCCTTTCGGGAACGGCCTTCAGCGTGGCACTCGTCATCGCCCTTATCGGACAGACGTTGCTGAACAGCCTCACGGGAATCATTTCACAAGGATACAGCATCGCAGTGTATCCATACATGATGATTGTTTCCCTGCTCATCATGCTCTTATTGTTTAAACGTTCACTCAGATAAAAGAAATTATTTACCCCCTAAAAAAACAAAAAAATTATGTTAGCATTAGAATGGTTAAAAAACGCGCATGGCATCATGGAAAAACTGGAAGCCACGCAATTGGAGAATATCAAAAAGGCAGCCACCGTTATGGCAGACTCTATCGAGGCCGGACGCTGGGTACACACGTTCGGATGCGGTCACGCTACTATCCCTGTTGAGGAAATGTATCCGCGCATTGGTAGCTTCGTAGGTTTCCACCCGCTATGCGAACTCCCGCTGACATTCTTTACACAAATCATCGGCCAGATGGGTATCCACCAATTCCTTTTTCTGGAAAGAACCGAAGGCTACGGACAAGCAATCATGAAGAATTACGATTTCGATTCCAAAGATTGCCTCTGGATTTTCTCTCACACAGGCATCAATGCAGTGAATATCGACGTGGCACTGGAAGCAAAGAAACGCGGTATGAAAGTGATTGTTTACGGTTCGGCCGGAGAAACGGGCGACAAGGCAAGCCGTCATTCCAGCGGTAAGAACCTGTTTCAGCTTGCAGACATCGTAGTTGACTCGTGCGTGCCTTTGGTAGATGCTTCCGTGCCTTTGAAGAACCACTTTGACAAGGTAGGTCCGTTGTCTACTCTAAGCTTTGTGACTATGGTATGGATGACCATCACCACCGTTGCCGAGATTCTGGCAGACCGTGGCGTACAATTGTACATACACCCGTCACATAATGTTCCGGGCGATACAACGGCTCATGAACGTCTGGATGCAGCCATTGCCGAGTATCAGAAAAAAGTAAAAATCCTCTAAAAACAACAGACGACCCTAATCATCATCTATGAGTGACGGTAGCCCGCCTCAGCTTTGCCCCCACAAAGCTGGACGGGCTTTTTTTATTGAATAAAACAAAATAAATATTCACTAAATGAGTGAATATCTCAAATTAGAGTTATCTTTGTAACATAAAGATAGAACAATGATTATTGAATATGACAAAGACTATCTGCGTGACCTTTATGAAGATGGCAAATGCAAGGATAAGAAACACCGCTTTGATACATCTGTAGTAAAGAAATACCAGAAACGTATAGATACCTTGACGGGAGCAACAAGAATTGAAGACTTATTCGTCTTCAACTCATTAAATTTCGAGGCACTGCATGGTAAAGATAGCTTCTCTATACGTATAGACTATCATTATCGACTGGAATTCAAAATAAAAAAAGAAGGAAGCGAGACAGTTGTAACAATATGTACCGTATTGGATATAACCAATCATTATCAATAAAATTATGAATACAGTAAAAAGAATACCAACGCATCCGGGAGATGTTTTGAAAGAAGAATTAGAATGCCGTAAAATCTCTCAAAAGAAATTTTCAGAAGTTTTAGGAGTATCCTATACTATGCTCAATGAGATACTAAACGGAAAACGCCCCATAACCAGCGACTTTGCCTTAATGGTGGAAGCGGCTTTGGATATTAATGCGGAACTGCTTGTCAACATGCAAACCCGTTACAATATGGCTGTCGCCCGTAAAGAAAGTACGCTGAATAATAGACTACACGAAATACGCAAAATGTGTGCTTCCTTGTTATAGTCTTCTTTTAATAATTTATTCCCATATCCACCCACTAAAGAAATCAATCAAAATTATGAAACAGATAAGTATTGCAATTCTTCTTTGCCTCTGCACATTGGCAGGTTTTGCGCAAGGCGGTCAGGCACTTGATTTAAAAGACATTGTATCGGGTAAGTTCCGTGCTGAAAACATTTACGGAGTGATTCCTATTCCCGGAGACGGAGAACACTATTCACAAATGAATGCGGCAGGAACGCAGATTATCAAATATTCCTTCAAAACGGGAAAACAGGTAGAAGTATTATTTGATGCCGCTACCGCCCGCGAATGTCCGTTCAAGACATTCGACAGCTACAGTTTTTCGCCGGATGGCGGCAAATTACTCATCGCTACGGAAAAGACTCCGATTTATCGCCATTCTTATACCGCTATACATTATATATATAGTCTGAAACGGAACATCAACGGAGAAATCAACAATATAGTGGAGAAACTGTCCGACGGCGGTCCGCAGCAGGTACCGGTATTCTCACCGGACGGAACGATGGTTGCTTTCGTGCGAGATAATAATATCTATCTCGTAAAATTCTTGTATGGCAACAGCGAAAGCCAGGTTACGGAAGATGGCAAACGCAATGCTGTGCTGAATGGCATTCCCGACTGGGTATATGAAGAAGAATTCTCCTTCAACCGCGCTTTGGAATTCAGTGCCGACAGTAAAATACTGGCCTATATCCGTTTTGACGAGACAGACGTACCTTCTTACAGTTTCCCGGTTTTTGCCGGAAGCAATCCCCATATCTCAGCCTTTGAGAAATACCCGGGTGATTATACCTATAAATATCCCAAAACCGGAGAAGCGAATTCAAAGGTATCTGTACATACCTTTGACATCAAGTCGAAAGTAACCCGCAAAATGCAGGTGCCTATGGATGCTGACGGGTATATTCCGCGCATCCGCTTCACACAAGACCCTAACAAACTGGCTATCGTGACGCTGAACCGTCATCAGAACCGCTTGGACATGTACTTCGGCGACCCACGTTCCACGGTTTGCAAACAGGTGTTGCGCGACGAAAGCGATGCTTATATTAAGGAGAATGTATTCGACAATATTATTTTCTATCCCGATAACTTTAGTTATCTGAGCGAAAAGAGCGGTTATAACCATCTGTACTGGTACAGCATGGGCGGCAACCTGATTAAGCAAGTCACTGCCGGAAACTACGAAGTAAAGAACTTCTTAGGCTGGGATGCTGCTGATGACAGCTTCTATTATATCAGCAATGAAGAAAGCCCGCTCCGCCAAGCTGTGTATAAGATAGACCGCAAGGGAAAGAAGACTAAACTTTCCGCTCAGCCCGGTATCAACAGTGCCCAGTTCAGCACGAACATGAAGTACTACATGAACCGCTATTCAAATCTGAGTACTCCTACTGTTATCACCCTGAACGACAATACAGGCAAAGTATTGAGTACGCTGGTAACCAACGACCCATTGAAGCAAACCCTGGCGAAATACAACATACCCCAGAAGGAATTCTTCACTTTCCAGACGCAGGACGGCGTAACGCTGAACGGCTGGATGATGAAACCGACAGATTTCTCCGCATCCAAGAAATATCCTGTACTTCTGTATCAATACAGCGGTCCCGGTTCCCAGCAAGTGCTCGACACATGGGCTATCAGTTGGGAGACTTACATGGCAAGCCGCGGTTTCATTGTCGTCTGCGTGGACGGACGCGGAACAGGCGGACGCGGTGCGGAATTCGAGAAGTGCACCTATCTCAATCTGGGTGTAAAAGAAGCGAAAGACCAAGTGGCAACCGCCCAATATATGGGTAGCCAGCCATATGTAGACAAGAACCGCATCGGCATCTGGGGATGGAGCTACGGCGGATACATGACCATCATGAGTATGAGTGAAGGTACCCCCGTCTTCAAAGCCGGAGTTGCCGTAGCTGCCGTGACCGACTGGAATTATTACGATACCATCTACGGCGAACGCTTCATGCGTACCCCGCAGGAGAATGCCGAAGGATACAAAAGTTCTTCCGCCTTCACACATGCCAACAATCTGAATGGAAACTTATTGTTAGTTCACGGCATGGCGGACGATAATGTTCATTTCCAGAATTGCGCTGAATACGCAGAACATCTGGTGCAACTGAACAAGCAATTCGATATGCAAGTCTATACGAACCGCAACCACGGTATCTATGGCGGCAATACCCGTTATCACCTGTATACAAAACTGACGAACTTCTTTGAGAAAGAGTTGAAATGACAGACAGAATACGCAAGCCCGAATGGCTTAAAATAAGTATAGGAGCCAACGAACGGTACACCGAAACCAAACGTATCGTCGACTCCCACTGCCTGCACACCATTTGCAGCAGCGGACGTTGCCCCAACATGGGAGAATGCTGGGGAAAAGGAACCGCCACCTTCATGATAGGCGGTGACATCTGCACCCGTTGCTGCAAATTCTGCAATACCCAAACAGGCAAACCGCTTCCGCTGGATGCGGATGAACCCACCCATGTGGCAGAGTCCATAGCTTTGATGAAGCTATCTCATGCAGTCATCACCTCCGTAGACCGGGATGATTTGCCCGACCTCGGAGCAGCACACTGGGCGCGTACCATCCGGGAAATCAAACGACTGAACCCCGAAACCACGGTCGAAGTACTTATCCCGGACTTCCAAGGAAAGAAAGATTTGGTTGCACAAGTAATCGAGGCTTGTCCGGAAATCATCTCCCACAATATGGAAACAGTGAAACGCATCACCCCCTTGGTGCGCAGTGCTGCCCGTTATGATACGAGTCTGGAAGTGATACGTCAAATAGCCGATAGCGGAACAACAGCCAAATCGGGCATTATGGCAGGGTTGGGAGAAACTCCGGAAGAAGTGGAAGAACTGATGGACGACCTGCGCCGGGTGGGTTGCCGGATATTGACAATCGGTCAATACCTTCAGCCATCACACAAGCACTATCCTGTAGCAGAGTACGTTACCCCTGCACAATTTGCTTCTTACAAAGAGACAGGTTTAACCAAAGGCTTCGACCAAGTAGAGAGTGCACCTTTAGTACGCTCCTCTTACCACGCCGAAAAACAAATCAGATTTTATAAAAAAGAAACGAAATAAAAACCAATTGCTCTATTTATTTGTTATCTATAAGATAACGACAAAATAATGTAGCAATGTCTAAAAAAGGAGTTCTATCATCTAAGTTCAATATGTCTTTGGGATTTATCCCTGCTATCGTATCTATTGTATTATGCGAATTCATAACCCAAGACATTTCCATCTACATTGGTGCAGGTGTAGGGGTCCTTTATAGTTTATTTACACTATGGAATAAAGGAGCCAGAATTCCCAATTTCCTGCTTTACTGTACTACGGGAATGCTCCTGTTATTAACTCTTACCACTTTCTTCTTCGGTGATTGCTCCACTCGCGACATGTTTCCGTTGACGTTGGAAATCAGCACTCTCATACCGATTGTCGTTATCTTCCTGAACAGAAGAAGATTTCTTGCCCATCAGATTTCCCAATCAAAGAAATGTTGCAAACAGCTTTTTGCACAGGGGGCGGAATCTGCCATTGTATCTGCACGGGTGGTTATCATTATCACTTTCATCCATCTGCTGGCCATCTTCATAGCTATACTGGTTCCCGGTCCTTTAAGTGATACCGCCCGGAATGTACTGTTCCGTTTTTGTCCGCCCGCCGTATTTATATTGAGTATACTGTTCAATCAGTTCGGCATCCTCTATTTCAACGTAATGATGGAGCATACTGCTTTTGTTCCCATTGTCAATACGAAAGGAGATGTCATCGGAAGAAGCCTGGCAGTAGATGCCATCAACCGGAAGAATGAATATATCAACCCGGTAGTCCGTATTGCCGTATCTCACAACGGCATGCTCTATCTACGCCCGCGTTCGCAACGTTGCATTCTCGAACGGGGAAAAACCGATGTGCCGATGGAGTGCTACCTCTTATACGGAGAAACTCTGGAACAAAGCATCGTCCGCCTTGTGAAACAGGCATTTCCACAAGCTCCGATACAGGACTTACAATTCAATATCATGTATCATTTTGAAAATAAAGTAACAAACCGGCTTATCTACCTTTTCCTTCTTGATATAGAAGATGACAATCTTTTACGGGATAAGCAGATAAAAGATGGAAAGCTCTGGACTTTCCAACAGATAGAACATAATTTAGGCAAGAACTTCTTTAGCTGCTGCTTTGAGAATGAATACGAGCATCTGAAAGAAGTTATTTGTACAAGAGAAAAATACAAGGAATTTTAGAAAGGTCGGGAACTTTTCCCTGCCACTCTTTCACTGTTTTGGTTTTGATATACTCTCCTTCGCACGTAATGTTCGCAGCAATACAAAGTTTGGTTTGCGGGCGGCAGGTACGCAAAATATCATCCACCATTTTATTATTGCGGTAAGGTGTTTCAATGAAAAGCTGTGTCTGTTGCTCGGCATAAACTCGCTGTTCCAAGGTTTTCAGTTTCTTGGCACGCTCATCCGGTTCGATGGGGAGATAGCCATGAAAAGCAAAACTTTGTCCGTTGAATCCCGAGCCCATCACAGACAAGATAATGGAAGACGGTCCTACCAACGGAACCACTTTTAGGTTGTTCCTCTGGGCAATCGCCACGACATCCGCTCCCGGGTCGGCCACTGCCGGACAACCGGCTTCGGAAATCACTCCCATAGATTGCCCTGCCATCAACGGTTTCAGATAACCGGAAATATCCTCGGGCGATGTATGCTTATTCAGCGGATAAAAAGTCAACGTATCAATATCTATTTCCCGTTCCACCTTTTTCAGAAAGCGGCGCGCCGAACGCACATCTTCTACAATGAAATGACGAATACCAAGTATGACCTCCTTATTATAAGAAGGCAACACAGTTTCAATAGGGGTATCCCCCAAAGTGACGGGCAAAAGATAAAGAGCAGGAATCATAAATTAAGAAATGAAAGAATGAAAAAATGAAAGAGGAAGGAAAGGAATGAAAGAATTAAAAATGGAAGCAAACAGCCTTTCATTATTAATTCTTTCATTATTAACTTTTACGGCCTAACCGTAAATAATGTTTCCATTTTCATCCATATACTCATCCAGCCCTTTTTCATAAGTGGCCATGGCACGAAGACTCATACCTACGCTGGAGAAACCACCATCGTGGAATAAGTTCTGCATAGTCACCTTACGGGTCAGGTCGGAGAACATCACGATACAATAGTCGGCACATTCATCGGCTGATGCATTGCCCAACGGAGACATACGGTTGGCGAAATCGAACAATTTATCCATCCCCTTCACACCCGAACCTGCAGTTGTCATAGTCGGTGACTGAGAGATTGTATTGACACGTACATTATGTTCGCGACCATAGATATAACCGAAGCTACGTGCAATGGACTCCAACAATGCCTTGGCATCTGCCATATCGTTGTAACCATAGAATGTGCGTTGTGCAGCCACATAGCTCAATGCAAGGATTGAGCCGTAATCTGCAATGGCATTCAACTTCTTGGCAGCCTGTATCATCTTATGGAAAGACACGGCGGAAATATCCAGCGTCTTGTCCAGCATATCATAATCCAAATCATCATACGTGCGTTTCTTGCGAACATTGGGAGACATGCCGATAGAGTGGAGCACAAAGTCAATCTGACCGCCCAGCACTTCTACGGAACGCTTAAATACATTTTCCAAATCTTCTACGCTTGTAGCATCTGCGGGAATAACTTCGCATTGCAATTTATCTGCCAGTGCAGATACTTCGCCCATGCGAACTGCTACCGGAGTGTTTGACAAGGTGATTGTTGCACCTTCTTCTACAGCTTTTTCTGCTACTTTCCAGGCAATGGACTGCTCATTCAGAGCACCGAAAATAATGCCTCTTTTTCCTTTCAACAAATTGTAACTCATACCTATAATAATTAAAAGTTGACAAGGTTTTCAGGGAACAAGTAAGCAAGGCATCGCCTTGTTATCTTGCATCTTTCCACCTTGTTCACTGATTTTGAGGTCGCAAAGATAGTGCAAATTGAACGCATAGCAAAATAAGCTTGCTTATTTTTGCCTTTGCTGAAATGCCGCCTATCTTATTTAAAGATATGAACTTTCTGCATAAAAACCCCGAAAGTGTGCAAAGAAAAGGACAAAACCACAAAAAATCCACCTAAACCAACAAATTATGCACATGGTTTCCACTAAAGCCCGATACATTTGCAAACGGTAATTAAGAGGTTTTTTCATAATATTTATTTAAGGTTAGAATTAGGTTAACATGAATCATTTATTATTTCTTTCGTAAGCCACTCGGGAGAGCCGCTTGCGGGAGGATAATAATTAAAGAAGTTGAGAGTTAAGGAAAGACCTGTTAATCCACAACTAATAACGAATAATTTATAACTAAAATATAGTATCACGAATGAACACATTTGTCAAAAAGCTATTGGTGCTTACTGCACTAACCCTCCCTTTGCTACCCGTTCAGAACACGGTGAAAGCCCAAAACGGAGATTATATAGATGATAGTATCTATGAGAATTTACCCTTCGATATGCCGAAAGTGGAACAACCCACATTTCCGGACTATACAGTCAGTATTATAGACTTTGGAGCCAAAGGAGACGGCATTATACTGAATACCAAGGCTATCAACGACGCAATCAAAGCAGTCAACGCTAAAGGCGGCGGTAAAGTAGTCATCCCCGAAGGCTTGTGGCTGACCGGTCCAATCGAATTGCTGAGCAATGTTAATCTGTACACAGAGATGAACGCACTGGTTCTGTTCACAGACGACTTTGAAGCTTATCCTATTATAAAGACATCTTTTGAAGGACTGGATACCCGTCGTTGCCAATCCCCTATTTCTGCATGGAATGCTGAAAACATTGCAATTACAGGACATGGCGTATTCGATGGTTCGGGTGATAGCTGGCGTCCGGTGAAGAAAGGCAAACTGACTTCCGGTCAATGGAATAGCCTGGTTAAATCGGGAGGTGTTGTCGATGCATCCGGTAGCATCTGGTATCCCACTGCCGGAGCTTTGAAAGGAGCTATGGCTACCAAAGATTTCAATAATCCGGAAGGCATTGAAACAGATGAAGAATGGAATGAAATCCGCCCGTGGCTGCGTCCGGTGTTGCTGAATATCGTGAAGAGCAAGAAAGTATTATTGGAAGGCGTTACTTTCAAGAACTCCCCCAGTTGGTGTCTGCACCCACTGTCATGCGAACATATCACTATCCACAATGTAAAGGTATTCAATCCCTGGTATTCGCAGAATGGCGATGCACTCGATTTGGAGTCTTGCAAGAATGCACTGATTATCAACAACATCTTTGATGCGGGTGACGATGCTATCTGTATCAAGTCAGGTAAAGACGAAGACGGCCGCAGACGTGGCGAGCCTTGCCAGAATGTGATTGTAAAGAATAACACCGTATTGCACGGTCATGGCGGTTTTGTGGTAGGTAGCGAAATGTCAGGCGGCGTAAAGAATATATATGTAACAGACTGCACATTCCTTGGCACAGACGTAGGTCTGCGTTTCAAAAGTACCCGTGGACGTGGTGGTTTGGTTGAAGGTATTTATATCCACAACATCAATATGATTGACATTCCGCACGAAGCACTGCTGTTCGACCTCTTCTATGGCGGCAAGGCTGCCGGTGAAGAAACGGAAGCTGACCTGGCAGGCAGAATGAAATCGTCTGTTCCACCCGTAACGGAAGAAACTCCCGCTTTCCGCGATATCCATATTACGAATGTAACTTGCAAAGGTGCCGGACGTGCCATGTTCTTCAACGGTCTGCCGGAAATGCCTATCCGCAATGTACATGTAAAAGATGTTGTGGTTACGGATGCCAAAGAAGGTATCGTTATTAGCCAGGCCGAAAATGTTTCTATCGAAAATGTAAAGATAGAGACAAAAGGCAAGGCATTGCAGGTGAAGCAGGCCAAAGACCTGAAAGTAAACGGAAAAACATATAACAACTCGGCAGCTAAAGCTTTGAACATCGATTTGTATAAGTGATTAGGGTTCAGGATGACAGATACTCAGTAAATCATCAGTTAATTCATAACGTATTAGTTACGAGCTACCGGCTACAAGCTACAAGTAGCTGCGCTATGTTCCGAAAGGCACTTGTAGCCTGTAGCTGATTCATAACCGTGCAGATATAAGTTAATAAAGAATGTACGCAAACAAATTTATTGACCTTACTCACAAAGCTGACAGTATTTATATCAAAATAGAAAAGGAATTACGCGAGGTTTGCACTACTTTTGTGGCAAATTAATTATATATTTAAGAACCATGAGAAAGAAAATCTTTACAGTATTACTGTTATTGTGCGGCCTTTCTGCTGTAGTAGAGGCACAAGACGCAGAAAAGAGTTTTACAGTGGAAGTAAGCAATGCCTGGAACAAGGCGAAAGCTGACGAACCGGTAGTAATCAAACTCAGCGAAATCAATCCCCAATTCCGTGTACGCTCGGCAGTTGTCATGAACGGCAACGAGGAAATCCCCTCGCAACTGGACGATCTGGACGGTGACCGCCGCCCCGATGAACTGGCATTCGTTATCGACCTGCCCGCCAAGAGCAAAAAGACACTGACTGTCACCCTGTCTTCTGCCAAAAGCGACAAGACGTATCCCGCCCGCGTGTATGCAGAAATGCTCGTCAGCGACAAAAGAGGCAAACATGTGCCTGTGCAGTCCGTAACCATTCCGGGCACCAGCAATATATACAACCAGATGCATCACCACGGTCCGGCTTTCGAGTCTGAGTTAGTGGCTTACCGCCTGTACTTCGACCATAAGCAAACCGTTGATATCTACGGAAAATTCAATAAAGGTTTCGAAATCAAAGAATCACAATTCTATCCGACTGACGAACAACTGGCACGTGGTTTCGGAGATGATGTTCTCCTGGTAGGCGGCAGTTGCGGTCTGGGTGCACTGAAAGGCTGGGACGGCAAGAAAGCAACCCACATCACTCCCGTTGCCACTCTCACCGAACGTATCATTGCCTACGGTCCGGTGCGCACCATCTCGGAAATAGAAGTGACCGACTGGCAATATCAGGGCTCGGAACTGAACATGACCAACCGTTACACCCTCTACGGCGGACACCGCGACGTATTCGTGGAAACTTTCTTTGCCGAACCACTGAAGGATGAAATCTTCTGTACCGGCGTCATAGACATCAAAGGTTCTGTCTCTTACTCCGACCACAAAGGTCTGATAGGTTGCTGGGGAACGGACTGGCCCGTAAATGACACGGTGAAGTACGCCAAAGAAACCGTAGGATTGGGTACGTACATTCCACAGAAATATGTAAAAGATGAAGTGAAGGACAAAGCCAACTATCTGTACACCATTGGTGCCAAAGGCAGCAAATACTTCACTCACAATATCACATTCACTTCCATGAAAGAAACTTTCGGATACAAGACGCCCGAAGCATGGTTTGCCTATATCCGCGAGTGGAAGGAGGAACTGGAACATCCGGCAACGGTGAAAGTGATAATTTAGTGCTATGCACTAAATTAAGTGACAAGCTACAAGCTACGAGTGACAAGTAGCTGCGCTATCGTGCCGAATGGCACTCGTAGCTTGTAGCCTGTAGCTTACAAATAACTAATCACTAATAGCTAAAAAACATGAAAGCAAGAAAGACC
>ULMJ01037814.1_pt1 | contig 29544 bp, 31 predicted proteins | sample 1951641 | NCBI WGS metagenome assembly ULMJ01 (sample SAMEA4835550, study PRJEB28245) | human gut metagenome | biome: gut microbiome; material: fecal sample | place: Denmark | collected 2008 | reverse complement strand
CCCGCCGCAACGAAATCGGCTTGACGGAAGGTTTCGATATTGAAGGAGCATTCCCCTGTTTTGGTAATAATGACGACCGCGTGGATCACCTCGGTGTGGACCTGGTATACTACTTCAGCGAAGAACTGAAAAAGTTACCCGTTTACAAGAATGCCCGTCCTACCCTTTCACTGCTGACCATCACCTCTAATGTGATGTATGGCAAGAAGACAGGCGCCACTCCTGACGGACGTGCCAAAGGTGTGGCTTTTGCTCCGGGTGCGAACCCAATGCATGGACGCGATAAGAACGGTGCGATAGCATCGCTGAGCTCTGTTGCTAAGTTGCGCTACCGTGACTCGCAGGATGGCATCAGCAATACATTCTCCATTGTTCCGAAATCTCTCGGTCCGACTGCAGAAGACCGTGTGGAAAACCTGGTGACAATGATGGACGGTTACTTCACCAAAGGTGCACACCACCTGAACGTGAATGTACTGAACCGTGAAATGCTGGAAGACGCTATGGAACATCCGGAGAAGTATCCGCAACTCACAATTCGTGTTTCCGGCTATGCTGTGAACTTTGTGAAGTTAAGCCGCGAGCATCAGTTGGAGGTTATCAGCCGTAGCTTCCACGAAAGAATGTAATATGATAAACGTACACTCCTACGAAAGTATGGGAACATTCGACGGGCCGGGTATCCGGCTCGTCGTTTTCCTGCAAGGCTGTCCGTTCCGCTGCCTGTATTGCGCCAATCCGGATACGATAGACGTGAAAGGCGGCACTCCCACTCCACCTGAAGAAATCCTGCAAATGGCAATCAGCCAGAAAGTATTCTTCGGAAAAAAAGGAGGTATCACTTTTTCCGGTGGCGAACCAACGTTGCAGGCAGAAGCACTTATTCCTTTATTCAAGGAATTGAAAGCTAACGGCATTCATATCTGTCTGGATACAAACGGAGGCATCCGGAATGAAAAAGTGGAAGAGCTCTTAGCTCTAACGGATTTAGTATTACTGGACATCAAAGAATTCAATCCTGAACGCCACAAGAAGCTGACCGGATGCAACAATACAAAAACCTTGCAAACAGCTGCCTGGCTGGAAGAACATAATCGTCCTTTCTGGTTGAGATATGTATTAGTGCCGGGGTACAGTGATTTTGAAAAAGACATCCGTGACTTGGGTGAACATTTTGGCAAATATAAAGGCATACAGCGGATAGAAATACTCCCCTATCATCGTCTGGGCGTGCACAAATACGAAGCCATGGGCTGGGAATACAAACTGAAAGAAGTAAAAGAGAACACACCCACGGAGTTGGAACGTGCTGAAAAGTTATTCAAGGAATACTTTGAAACAGTGTTAGTAAATTAAAAATTGAGAATTGAAAAATACTATGCAGCACGATAGCGCAGCTATTTTTCAATTCTCAATTTTCAATTTCTCCTAATATGTCAAACGAACACCTGCCTGCAACGTAAAGTTAGTAGGATTTTCCTTGCGTATCGTCTCTACAGCAGAACCATCATCGAAGAAATAAGAAACACCCGGTTCCACATATATACCTATCCTATTACTTATATTATACTGGGCGCCCACCGCTCCCATTACCGAAAGTTGCACAGGCTTCACCGTTTCTTTTTCACTTGCTATCTTGCCGTAAACACATTTTTCTATGGCTCCACCGGCAGATACATACATTGTAAAGTTCTTGTTATTGATAAAGTTCCAGTTCGCACGCACCGGAATACCGATATAATGCAACTTCTGGTCTACCTTCTCCGCATTTCCTTCATACGTTATTTCCGATGCCAGCATCGTATAAGTCACTCCGGTTTCCACCGAAAAATTCTTGGGCAATGATTTTCTCACAGAAACACCAAAGCTGATAGGTTGCTTATGTTTGACGTCACGAACTGCACGTGTATTCTTCCGCAGATAAGGCACTCCACCGGCAAACACCAGCTCCTGCCCCACAGGAATGCTCAGAACACCATTGGATACATTCGTCATGTCCAGTTTATCACTGAACATCGGACCCGAATTGAGTTGCATGTCACCACCTCCGGCATTATCCTGTGAAACAAGTCCACTTGTGTTTCCAACAGACAATCCCACTGCCCAGCCTTTCTCTCCTTTCGAAGATTTCTTTTCAGCCGGCAAATGCAATTTGTCTTTTCCCGAAGGACGAGAAATTCTCCTGTTATCCTTTTCTTGTGTCGAAGGAGCACTCTCCGCTACCTGACCGGAAGCCACAGTATCTTCTGCCTCCTTCCCCGTGCCATCTGAAACAGGAAGTTCCTCATTTATATCCATCCCTACATCTTTACCCGTTTTGTTTCCTTCCGTCTCCAAACGTTGTGCAACAAGAGGGTGATGATGAGAAGCTCCTTCTTGTTCTACCACCCGTCTGATTACAGGTTTCGGTTGTTCTCCCTGAATAGCTGGCTTTGCTTGTTCCGGCAAAACATCAGGTATTACCGCTAAAGCCGGTTCAGCCGAACGACGCACATCGTCCATCACCGGACTCTGCATTAGCCACAAGCTAACCGATGACACCGCCACCAGCGCGACTGCCGCAGCCGTCATCGCCCAACGCCGGAATAGAATATTCTTTTTCGTCCCGACCGACATGGACGGAGAGGTTGGCAAGGCCTTCTCCAGCCGTTCCCAGCCAGCATCGGGCAACGGTTCAGAATAGTCATCCAACCGCTCCTTTATCTTTTTCAACCACAATTCATCATCTTTCATCATACGTTCCTTTCCTTTAAACATTGTTTCTCATCCACTCCCTCACCTTCGTAGCCAAAGTAGCCTTGGCACGTGTCAGTTGCGAAGCTGATGACTTCTCATTAATACCCAGCATTTGGGCTATCTCCCTATGAGACTTCTCTTCAAATATATATAAGTTGAATACGGTGCGATAACCGACAGGTAGCTCACTGATAAACTGCATCAGCACCTTCTGAGGAATAGTTTCCACTGTCGAAGCATCAGGGTCCTCATACGTCTCGGGTATGTTGTCCAACGCCTCCGACTGGTTTATTACATCATTCTTGCGCAAGTATTGCAATGCCGTATTCACTATAACACGCTCCATCCACGCCCGCAAGGAACCATCACCCCGCCAAGTGAATTTATCAAAAGAATTGAAGAGTTTCAGAAAACCATCGTGCATCAAGTCTTCTGCCGTTTCACGGTCGCCCGTATAACGGAGGCATATGCTGAGCATCCGCCCTGCATAGTGCTCGTACAGCTCCTTTCTGGCAAGATTGTCTCCTTGCCTGCACCGTTCTGCCAGTTCCTGTTCTTCCATTCCTTCTTTTGACACGCGTTTACCCTATAAATGCTGCAAAGATAAAAATACTGCACGGAGCAGGCAAGAAAATAGCTCTTTTGTTTCTTTAACAGTCACTTGTGCAGTATTTTCCGGACTCTCGCATTTTTTAAATACATAGTTTTTAGATTAACACCAAAACCACACAATTGATGAAAAAGTTGAGATTTTATTTGGTAGCAGCTATGCTTGCAGTTTTAACGATGCCAATATTACAGTCTTGTCTGGATAGTAGTGACAGCAATTACCCCGATTCCCTTCTCGCTATCGGTACTCTGGAGATAATTGAAGGCAGAGAATACTTTTTTAATCTGGATGACGGTGATAAGATGTATCCCAGTGACACAACCTATATCCATAATTACGAACTGGTGGACGGACAGCGTGTCTTTGTTCAGTTTCTTCCGTTGGAAGAAGACAAACCGGGGTATGAGTATAACGTAAAACTCATACAGCTCCAGAATATACTGACGAAAGACATCATTCCACTCACCGAAGAAACCGCCGATAGTATTGGCAATGACCGTATCAATGTTGGTAATCTATGGATTGCAGGAAAATTTCTGAACATCGAGCACCAATTCTATCACAGTAATAATCCGGATAAAAAACATATGCTGAATCTGGTGATTAACAAAACATCCGAAGCACCAGCTCCGGAAGATGGTTACATAAACCTGGAGTTCCGCCACAATGCCTTTAACGACGAGCAGCGTGAAATATCCTGGGGAGTAGCATCATTCAGACTGGATGAAATAGCCGGCCAACTGGAAGGAAAAAAGGGATTGAAAATACTCGTCAATAGTATTTATGATGGGAAACGTACTTATACAGTAGAATTAAACAATAAGAAATAAACCTAAACTGACCAATTGAAAAAGAGGGTGCATATCGCTCAAGCGAATGCATCCTCTTTTACTTTTCATGAAAACCTAACTTGTTATTTATCGCTACCAATTATTTTCCACACAAAAGAAAGGTATTGGAAAGACAAAAAAACATAAAAGTCTCACAAATTCAATGATTTGTGAGACTTTCTTATTATTGCGGAGAGACGGGGATTCGAACCCCGGATACCCTTTAGGGGTATACACGCTTTCCAGGCGTGCCTCTTCAACCACTCGAGCATCTCTCCTTTTTCGGAGCGCGAAGATAGAGGAAGTTTTCGGAATAACAAAATTTCAAACCAACTTTATTTAAAGATTACAGTTCTGCCACTTTATCCGGTATTTCTATTCATAAATATATTCCATGATTTCACATACAACCTATACAAGATTCCTTCTTTTTTCTATCTTTGTGAAATTAACCCCAAAAACGATATTATCAATATGAAAGTCCCCAACATCCGCCTACTGAACCAACAATTATCGGCTCCACAGTTTCGTCAGCCCAAAGACTTAGTATCCTGGATGGGAGCTATACAGGCACAAGACTATACGATGGTCAAATGGGCTGTAGGAATGCGTTTGAAGTCACCTTCTCTCCAGATGGTAGAGAAAGCTCTGCATCAGGGAGAAATTCTAAGAATTCATGTGATGCGTCCCACATGGCATCTTGTAGCGGCAGAAGACATTCGCTGGATGCTGAAACTGTCCGCCCAACGTATTAAATCGGCCAACGATTCATTTGCCAAAGGGCACGAATTGGAAATAACAGAAGATACCTTCACTAAAAGTAACCGCCTGCTGGAGAATATCCTTTGCGGGAAGAAAAGTATGACAAAGCAGGAGATTACCGAGCAATTCGAACATTCAGGACTTCCCGCTACCAATTACCACATAACCCGGTTCATGGCACGTGCAGAGACAGAGGGCATTTTATGTAGCGGGGAATGTAGAGGCAGACTACACACCTATGCACTCCTGGAAGAACGGGTTCCACCGATGCCCGATCCTACAAAGGATGAAGCTTTGGCACGCCTGGCAAGAAGCTATTTTCGCAGCCATGCCCCCGCCACTTTGCAGGATTTCATCTGGTGGTCTGGTCTCCCAATAACAGAAGCCCGGCAAGCCATCTATCTGATAGAGTCCGAAATGACTTCAGAACAATGGAAAAATCAAACCTGGTATATCCATAACACTTGCCGCACCCGTGGAAAAACATCCGGAAGCCTGTTCCTTCTTCCTCCGTATGATGAATATCTGATCGGATACAAAGACCGCACGGACGTTCTGCCCAAAGAATATTACTCCAAAGCATTCACAAATAATGGTTTATTCTACCCCGTAATTGTTCATGACGGGCAAGTCGTAGGAAATTGGGATAGAACAATAAAGAAAAAAGGGAGTTACCCGCAACATTCATATTTCCGGCACGACGCTTGCATTGACGAAGAAGTATTGAATCAAGCTAAACGGGAATATATGCAGTTTATGGCATGCACTTTATGACAGACATCTTTTAAAAGAGAATCATATGCAACAAAAAAGCCTACAAATCAGTGATTTGTAGGCTTTTATTTATCTTTCCAGCGGAGAGACAGGGATTCGAACCCCGGGTACCTCGCAGTACAACGGTTTTCAAGACCGCCGCAATCGACCACTCTGCCACCTCTCCAAAACTTCTCTTTCAAGAAGTGCTTTTCTCTTAAAGCGGTGCAAAGGTACAAATCATTTTTAATTCTACAAACTTCCTGCCATTTTTTTCGCGAATAAATACTACTTTTGCACCATGATATACCCACAGAACTTTGAGCATAAAATAGGTTTCGACCAAATACGCCAGTTGCTAAGCGAAAAATGCCTTAGCACGTTAGGTGCAGAACGGGTGACTGACATGGCATTCTCCGACCACTATGAAGAAGTAGAAGAACGCCTGAACCTTGTCACTGAATTTATCCGTATTATAGAAGAGGAAGATAATTTCCCCGCCCAATACTTTTTCGATGTACGCCCGTCACTAAAACGAATACGTGTAGAAGGAATGTACCTGGACGAACAGGAGCTTTTCGACCTGCGCCGTTCGCTGGAAACGATACGCGACATCGTACGCTTTCTGGAAAAGGACGATACGGAAGCAGAAGACTCCCCCTACCCTTGCCTACGGCATCTTGCCAAAGACATCCTGGCATTTCCGCAGCTTATCCAGAAGATAAACAACATTCTTTCACCCTATGGAAAGATAAAAGACAATGCCTCCTCTGAACTGGCACGCATCCGCCGTGAATTGGCAAGCACGATGAGTGGCATTTCCCGGTCGCTGAACAGCATCCTGCGCAATGCCCAGTCGGAAGGTGTAGTTGACAAAGATGTTACCCCAACCATGCGTGACGGACGTCTGGTTATCCCTATTGCACCGGGGCTGAAACGGAAAATAAAAGGAATCGTACATGACGAATCGGCAAGTGGAAAGACCGTCTTCATTGAACCTGCCGAAGTGGTGGAAGCCAACAATCGCATCCGTGAACTTGAAGGAGACGAACGCAGAGAGATTATCCGTATTCTGGTAGAATTCTCCAATCTGCTGCGCCCTTCCATTCCCGATGTTTTGCAGTCCTACGAATTCCTTGCCGAAATTGATTTTATCCGCGCCAAGAGTTTGTTCTCCCTGCAAATATCAGGTATAAAGCCTGCGCTGGAAAACACGCAATTGCTGGACTGGACTATGGCCGTGCATCCGCTACTCCAGCTCTCTCTTGCCAAACATGGTAAAAAAGTAGTCCCCCTCGATATTGAGTTGAACGCACAGCAACGCATCCTCATTATTTCCGGTCCGAATGCTGGTGGTAAGTCCGTTTGCCTCAAGACCGTAGGATTATTACAATACATGCTGCAATGCGGCATGCTCATCCCCATGCACGAACGTAGTCATGCGGGCATTTTCAGTAGCATCTTCATAGATATAGGTGACGAACAGTCCATCGAAGACGACCTGAGTACCTACTCTTCACATCTGACCAACATGAAAATGATGATGAAGAATTGCAATGAGCGTAGTCTTATCCTCATTGACGAATTCGGCGGCGGCACAGAACCGCAGATTGGTGGCGCCATAGCCGAAGCCGTACTGAAACGCTTCAACCAAAAACTGACGTTCGGTGTTATAACTACACACTACCAGAATCTGAAGCATTTTGCCGAAGACCATGAAGGAGTAGTGAACGGAGCTATGTTGTATGACCGTCACTTGATGCAAGCACTCTTCCAACTTCAAATTGGTAACCCCGGAAGTTCATTTGCCGTAGAAATAGCCCGGAAGATTGGGCTTCCGGAAGATGTCATTGCCGATGCATCCGAAATTGTAGGCAGCGAGTACATCAATGCTGATAAATACCTGCAAGACATCGTACGCGATAAGCGGTATTGGGAAGGAAAACGCCAGACCATCCGCCAGCGCGAGAAACACATGGAAGAAACCATCTCCCGCTATCAAACGGAAATGGAAGACTTGCAAAAGTCCCGCAAAGAGATTATCCGGAAAGCCAAAGAGGAAGCGGAACAATTGATGCAGGAAGCCAATGCCCGGATTGAAAACACCATCCGCACTATCAAGGAAGCGCAGGCGGAAAAAGAAAAAACCCGCCAAGCACGTCAGGAGTTGACTGAATTCCGTGAATCGATGGAAGCTCTCGCCTCTAAAGAACAAGAGGAGAAGATAGCCCGCAAGATGCAGAAGTTGCAGGAAAAGCAGAGTAGAAAGAAAGATAAAAAAGCCAAAGAGACAGGAAGCGGACTTTCGGCACAGGAACAAGCCGCACAGAAAGCCAAACAAGAAGCAGAACGCCTGGCAAGTATCGTTCCCGGCGCTATGGTGAAGATAAAGGGCCAGAGTGCAGTGGGTGAAGTGATGGAAGTAAATGGTAAAAATGCTATCATTGCTTTCGGCAGTATAAAGACCACCGTAAAAGTGGAACGTCTGGAACGCACGAACGTTACTCCGCAGAAAGTAGACAGTTCTACTAAGAGTACATTCGTCAGCAATCAGACGCAAGACAGCATGTATGAAAAGAAACTACACTTCAAACAAGACATTGATGTACGCGGTATGCGTGGCGACGAAGCCCTGCAGGCGGTGACTTACTTTATTGATGATGCCATCCTCGTAGGTATGGCACGTGTACGTATTCTTCACGGAACAGGTACGGGCATTTTGCGTACGCTTATCCGTCAATACCTGCAAACGGTTTCCGGCATAAGGCAATTTGCCGACGAACATGTACAATTTGGCGGTGCAGGAATCACAGTCGTTGACCTATAAACTAATATAATCATGAAATCAATCAAAGAACTCTACCGTATCGGTACAGGTCCCTCAAGCAGCCATACAATGGGACCACGCAAGGCTGCTGAGCTTTTTCTGGAGAAACATCCGGAAGCTTCTTCTTTTAAAGTGACTTTATACGGTAGTCTTGCCGCTACAGGTAAAGGGCATATGACCAATATAGCCATTACCGATACGCTGCAACCTGCCGCTCCGGTAGAAATTATCTGGGAGCCGAAGATATTCCTCCCTTTCCACCCTAATGGAATGAAGTTCGTATCTTTGGATGCAACAGGAAAAGAGACGGATTCATGGACAGTATTCAGCGTTGGCGGTGGCGCACTGGCCGAAGAAAACGATGGTGCCTCCTCTGTCAACACATCAGACATTTACGCCATGAACCACATGACCGAAATCCTGCAATGGTGCGAGAGAACCGGAAGAAGCTACTGGGAATACGTCAAAGAATGCGAAGAAGAAGATATTTGGGACTATCTGAGTGAAGTATGGAAAACCATGCAGGCAGCCGTTCGCCGTGGACTGGAACAGGAAGGTGTATTACCCGGCCCGCTGAACCTACGCCGCAAAGCCTCCACCTATTATATACGTGCCAGCGGATACAAACAATCCCTGCAATCGCGTGGACTGGTATTTGCTTATGCCCTTGCCGTAAGCGAGGAAAACGCTTCGGGCGGAACGATAGTTACCGCACCCACTTGTGGTTCCTGCGGTGTGATGCCGGCTGTGCTGTATCATCTCGCTAAAAGCCGTGACTTTAGTGAAACCCGTATTCTCCGTGCCCTTGCCACAGCAGGACTTGTAGGAAATATCGTAAAGACTAATGCTTCTATTTCAGGAGCTGAAGTTGGGTGCCAGGGAGAAGTAGGTGTAGCTTGTGCTATGGCCTCAGCCGCCGCCAACCAATTATTCGGGGGAAGCCCGGCTCAGATAGAATATGCTGCTGAAATGGGGCTGGAACATCATCTGGGTATGACATGCGACCCTGTATGCGGATTAGTACAGATTCCTTGTATCGAGCGAAATGCATATGCTGCCGCCCGTGCACTGGATGCCAACTTATACTCCTCCTTCACCGATGGCATGCACCGTGTATCTTTCGATAAAGTGGTGGAGGTGATGAAAGAAACCGGAAATGACCTGCCATCGCTCTACAAAGAGACGAGCGAAGGCGGACTTGCAAAAGATTACCGTCCAATGGGAGAATGATAATTTGGCGCATAGCGCTAAATTAAGTGACGAGCTACGAGCTACAAGTGAGAAGTGCCTTTCGGTGTGATAATCAGGCGAATAATAATTCGCCCACCAGTATAGCACAGCAACTTGTAACCTGTAGCTCGTCACTATCTCACACTTCCGGCGGATAAATCGTATCATCCTTACCCGAAATATCTACCGTATTCATCAGTCCCCCATCTTCAGAATAGAACAACTGATATTTCAATTTTCCCTGTTCCACTTCAATTACATATTGCATAGGTTGCAACGGATAGAACAAGAAATAATAATCATCTTGTACCCAGTTGGCATAGTCACCATTACCAAATGCTGTCTGTACAGCAGCCGGAACATCATTCCAATATAATTCAGATTCCGTCATCAGCCAATCAGCATTGGTATTAAACCATATATTCGATTCTTTTCCATCCAACCAACAGTCGGCAACATAATACGATTTTTTCTGTTTCCATTCTATACCTGTTGCACTCGGATACCTCTGTTTCAAAGCCTGTTCCACAGATTCCGGTACTTTAATACCTTTATCATCATCGTCATCATCACTACATGCGCTGAATGTCATAGCAGCTATGAACATCATCATCGCTATCATCAAAAATCTTGTTTTCATCTTGTCTTCCCCCATTAATCATCCATGCTGACAAATTGTCCTTTCTTATTAAACTTCAAAGAGAAATCATTCGCAAGTTCCACTTCTATACCTACACCCTTGCGCTCTATCTTAGTGATAATCTCATTAGGAAAATTAGCCTTCACATAATCCTTAATAGAAACAGGGATTAAGGCAGCAGGTACAGCATTCTTCTTACAGTCAATTTCTGTCCAGTTACCCTTCTTGTCAAACTCGATTTCCGTACGGTCAGTCAAGAGCACTTCATACTTCTTGGATAAGAAATCACTATCTATCTTGATGTATGAAATCTGCGGTTTGCTGAAATACTGATTAATAAAATTACGCGCAGTCAATGGAAGTTCCTTTGCATCCTTAGTAATGACGTCACCTGCAAAAGCGAACTGAATGGCTACGATAGCCAATACGAGAATAGATAAAATCTTCTTCATAATCGTTATTTTTTTAAAGTGTTACTAATTTATTACCTGTTTTTGTTCACACTGCAAATAACGACACAGAACTGGGAAAGATTTGGGAATATACGCCTTTAGCTTTTCTTTTTAGGTTCTTTAACGAGTAAGAATACATGCATTCCTTCTTCCCACTTATAAATCAGGCGAAGAGATGCAGACGTAGCAATGGAGCGGGCAATGGCAAGCCCTAATCCGGTGGAATCTTTCTTTCCGTCGATGCCACGATAGAAACGCCGGAAAAGCTTTTCTCCATCCAAAGGGTGGTCACCACTATTCTTTATACTCAATGAGGAAGGAGTAGTCACAATATGCAATTCACCACCTGCACGGTTGTGTAGCAGAGAATTCTTCACCAGATTGGAAACCAGAATCTGCGCCAGGGAAAGATTACAACGGATTATAAAAGGAGCCTCTCCTTGAGTACGTACCAAATGGATATGTTTTCCCTCATATATATCCATCAGGTCAGGCAATAGCTCATCCAGCACATCATCTACAGATACATCTTCCGTTTCAGTATATTGCCCGTTCTCAATACGGGACAGCAATAACAGAGATTTATTCAATCTCACTGCCCTACCCAGCGTAGCATATATCTCATCCAGTTCTTTCAACTGCTCTTCGGTCATCGACTCATTTTCGGCAAGTAACTCCACCTTGCCGCGTACAATAGCAAGTGGTGTCTGCAACTCATGCGAAGCATTCTCTATGAACTGCTTCTGCTCTTCATATGCCTTGTAGCTACGGTTCCCCATATCCACAGCCGCATCCCCCAACTGACGGAATTCCCGGATTTTAGTAGGATTATCCAGTACCGGCACTTCTTTTCCCGGTTGAATCTGCTTCAGCCAATCCAGCAGGCGATGCAACGGACGAAACACACTTTGCAATATCAGGCGGGTTCCGATGGATGTACAAATCAGAAAAAGCAGAAATAAAGCTCCCAGATACCACAGAATCGCTTCCACCATATCATCACGTTCCAGAATAGAAATCATCAGTTCCAATTCGTAATATTGCCCGTCCGGCATACGGAAAGCTGTTTTCATGACCCGCACCGGCTCATCCTCATCTTCACTCTCTATATAAACGGTAGAGTCATAATATACCTCATCATAATCTTCCGCTTCTTCCTCGGATATAGGGCGGAATTTGTAAAAGGACATCAACGTACCTTCCGTATCAAGTATGGAAGGATCCATCAAAGCATTACTAATCAAAATTTTACCATAGTTTTCAAGTGTATCATCCGTTTCATCCACCACCTCTTCAACGATGGCATAATAAAACAACACACCCCATGCCGCCATTAGAAAAAACAACAGTAACGAAAGCTTTCCGTAGGTATAGTGAAGCAGTTTCATACTTCAGAGAGCTTATACCCAAAGCCATACACCGCCTTCAGTTCTACGGTAGCTTCGGCCTGTTTCAGTTTCCGACGAAGGTTTTTCACCTGCGAGTATATGAAATCTAATGAGTCCGCCTGGTCGATATTATCACCCCATACAGACTCCGCAAGACTCATTTTATTGATGACCCGGTTAGGGTTGACCACAAAATAATAGAGTAAATCAAACTCTTTCCGGTTGAGTTGCAACGGGATTCCCCCAACTTCCACCTGCCGTTTATCAGGGAACAACAGCAAATTGCCCACTGTAATTGAGACATCTCCTTTTGCCTGCCGACGCCGGATAACAGATTTAACGCGCGCATTGAGTTCCGCCAAATGAAAAGGTTTCGTAAGATAGTCATCAGCGCCCAACTCCAATCCTTCCACTTTATCGTCCAGAGAATCTTTAGCTGAAATGATTAGTACACTGTCGCTACGATGCAGGCGTTTGAGTTCGCGTAGCAAATCCAGACCGCTTCCACCGGGCAACATGATGTCCAGCAAGATGCAGTCATAATCGTAGTCATTCACTTTCTCCAGTGCCGAATAATAGTCGGCGGCAGTTTCCACTACGAAGTTCTCTTTCAAAAGGGAAATGCGGATAGTTTCCCGCAAATCCGGTTCGTCTTCTACAATCAAGATTTTCATACCGGCAAAGGAAACTCATAAATTAGGAAACATTCTGGAATTCCCAACTTTCTGTTTTTTAATTTTTAATTTTCAAAATCTTCCAGTAATTCTTCTTTCTCCATAGATATTTTTCCATCCGGCGTAACCGTCAGCGACAACGGAATATAGAGATCTGTCTGCGGATAGCAAATGCTTGCAGCATATACAATACCTTTCGGTGTGGTTTTATCATACACCAATCCTTCAAGAATGGAGTGTTTCAGGAATTTTGCATCCACCAATGAAGCAAAACTTTCCTTAGTGAATGACTTGTCCACAACGGACTTACCACCAGAAGTTATACGTAGTGTGATTCGGTTATCTATAAACTTTTCTCCCTGTTCATTTATCACGACAGGCAGACCATCATCAGGTCGGCGAACTATATTTGACTGATAATCCTTACCTTTATAAGTAAATGTTGTTTTAATATCAGACACCTGCATACGTTGCAAACCATTGGCATCCACACTGTCTTTCATCAGTATTTGTATGTCTCCCCCATCCCCTTTTTTCTGTGAAGAACAAGCGGACAATAACCACATTGCTATACATATCCAGAAGTAAAATACGTTTTTCATTCTACCATTTGTTTACAATTAACGGGAACAAAGGAACAAAAAGAGAGGCAAAAATACAAGAGAAAGCCAAAATAAATAAAAAACGGGCGAATCATCATCCGCCCGCTCTAAACTAATACCTGCATATCTTTTATCATACCTATTGAATTACAATGATTATAAGACAACAGGAAAAGAGAAAAGTTTAATTAAGCTCTTCACTTTAACAAAAAACAAGATTTAAAGACAAATATAATCTCTATTCCCATTATGGTTCAATCACATACCCGAAAGATGCAACACCGCCATATCACTATTTGTTCCGATTCGGAAAGGAGGTCCCCAAAGAGACAATCCACTGGATACATAGATGTGCGATTTACTCCACTTACGGTAACCATGGCTCTGTTCATATAGTCTGTCTGTCACCCAACTGATAGGCCACACCTGCCCGTGGTGTGTATGTCCGCTGAATTGCAAGTCTATTCCTAAAGAATCCGTTTTTTTCAAATTATAAGGTTGATGATCCAAAACAACCGTAGGTTTGCTATTGTCTATTTGCTTTAGCAACTCAGGCAAAGAGTGGCGCGAACGGTTGGAACGGTCGTCGCGCCCTATTATCTGCACCCCATTAGGCAGTGTCACCACAGAATCACGCAATAGTTTTATGGGAGTCGTTTTTAAGAAGCGGACACATTCATCAATACCGCTGATATATTCATGATTGCCCGGAACCATGTAAATACCCATCGGAGCTTTCAGTTCCGCCAATTCTTCCGCCATATTTTCATTGTACAACGGGATGAGACTGTTGTCTATCAAATCACCACCGATAAATATCAAATCGGGAGTCTGAGCATTTATCATATCCACATACCGCTTCAGCATAGCTTTTCCCGTCCCATTGCCTAAATGAAGGTCACTTACGGCAACAATCTTCACTCCTTCACCTTCTATGGGTTTGTCGATAGGGATATTTATATTGTTTATCTGCGGATGGAGATAATTATAGTAACCGTACAGGAGCAGGCAACTGGTGAAACTTAAAGCATAGTAAAAGCCATACTTCATTGTCGGCGCAAACAGCCTCACCACATCCGCCAACAAAAGAGACAATACCATATACAGCGTAAATACCAACCATACCGAGCCGACACAAAACATTGTTTTCGACAAGACAACCGGTATCTCCATGTGGCGGGTCAATAGAGCAATTACCAACGAAAATGCCGCTAACCAGAAAAAGGCAGACAGCAAAATTCTCAAAGGCAGCGATACTCCGGAAAGCATCTGCAAAGCACGAATAAAGACGTACACGTTACCACCTATATAGCCAAGTATAAATAGCAAGAAAAACATTCGCATAATCGTTATCAATTTAAATAGGCTCAAAAATATCGTCAAAAAGCCAACTAAGTTCCATTGACTCAGTTGGCTTTATTCTTAATTATGAATTAATAACATACCTAACTATAAAGTTTAGGGTTCATCCAGGTAACGGACAATAATCGAGACTTGCTTAGGAACAAATGTACGCGCCCTGGGTGTATAGCCCGTATGAAGCAAAGCTGCATAAAGTTCTTTATTTAATTTTATCCAGTGAGTAAGTGTACGAATGGCACAACGCTCGGTTATATCAGGACAATACAGGTGAGCTAATTCTTTTTTTCTATATGTCCGGATGCGAAACACAGGTTCATCTTCCATGATTATAAAGTTTAGGTTTATTTTGTAAAGATACAACATTCAAAAGGCGAAATCAAATTTTCAGAGAGAATAAATTGATTTTGTTTATCCCAATGGGTTGTCATTAAGATCTCCCTCACCACTTTCATCAGGGTCAGGAGTTGTGCCACCGGAAACCGCTACCTCTCCAACCATACGCGTCAGGCTGGCATTCCGTAGCATATCCTGGAAAACGGTTCCCGGACTAAAAATGATTTTTCTACGACGAATCGTACTTGTTGTCACATCTTCCAGTTTATCCTGGCTCTTTGCATTAATACCGGGACGGAAACAACCGAAATCTCCCAATTGTACGGAAAAGCCTTTGTTAATATTCAACTTCAGGGTATCAATCAGTGCATCCAACACAAATTTCACCGCACCACTCGGCACCAGACCAACTTTTGTCACCTCCTCACACAGTTCTTTAAAGTCAATCAACCCAAGCGTACGAGATTCAGCTACAAACTTTTCAGCTTTTGTTTTGTCAAAGCCAAACACTCTTTTTCTTACAACATAACGTAAAGACATAATTCTTAAAGTTTAAATGGTTAATAAATTGTTCTTTGTTTGTGATCACGTTGCAAAGATACTATGCCGTGAAAGCGAGGTGGTGCTTTAACGGTGACTTAGGTATATATTAGTAGAAAAAAGTTGGATATATTATAGTTAATAAGTCTTTGAAATATAGCAGTATAAGAATAATATAAAAAAAAGTATATCATTTAGTACAATATCAATTATTCCTATTTTTCGGTAGCTTTAACACGCTTTTAGCTTAAAAAAGCGATTAAGATATATAGCAATTATTGATACTGTCTTATTCTAAAAAAGATTATTCTATAATAAGACAGTATCAATAACTTCTATATAGTTTTTATCAATCAAGAAATACATTGATAAATATTAATTCAGTTATATACATTCTAAAATCCCCCCCATTGGTGGAACAGACGCCGTACTGATCCCCCAAAATCTTGCTCTTCGTTTATCTTTATCAAAGATACCCTCATTCCATATTCTTTTCAAAACATTTCCTGAATCATCAACTATTTTGCTAGATGATTGAAAGTCATTATGCAGTAAATGGATTGTTTTAGATTCTCCATTTATTTTGAGAAAACAATAGGTCGAATCACTTAACAACTCATATAAAGACATCCATGTATTTTTAGTGGGCAGTTTCTGAAAAAACGAATCATTCTGTTCACTTTCATAATGCAACACACATAAACTATTTGGAGCTATTTCAAAGGGCAATGAGTCACGAAGTGCTAACATAAGTGTATCATGCCCACTAACAACACAAGCTTTATCTGGAACATCAGAAGCTAATATTATTGTTGAATCACTCTTATTATAAACTTCAATTTTTCCATAAATATTTCTTATATAAAATTTGAAGTTGTCAGTAAACAGAGAGTCCGATTTTGACAATACCATATCATGGCTCACTAACCACATATAAAAATCTGTTCTATCTGGTTGCCCACCTGAATAATAAGGCCACAGTTCCGGATAATCCACCATATCCCAAGCATCTTGTGACTGTTTTATTAGTACTCCGTTATCTTTGTATTTTGAAATCCCCATATACCAAATATCAGAATTAGGATACCCAATCCCAATGTCATTGTAGCAATTAGTTATCCTATTTACTTGTTCTACAGATAACTCCGGTTCATCTAACTCTACGAAACAAAAATACTTTCCACCAGACATCACTATTTTAGACGGGAACTCTGTAAAATTCGATATTACAGAATCACTTCCAAATATTGTATAAATACTACTGGAATCGTTCATTCCCATCTCATACAAATGGATATAATTATCAGTTATGTATCCACTATCAATAAGTGGCATCACATATCCAATAGCCCGTTGATATACATCATCCGGCCTTTGTATGCATCCTAAAAGCCATATTAATAAACTTAATAGTGCAATTCCTTTTTTGTTCATGTTCATAAAATAGATTGTTTTATACCGAGTCTTTATCAAAAAAACAATGTACTTCACATTTACTTATTTACATCTTTCTTTTTTCTCATTGATTCTTATACTTTTCGTTATTTCAATCTATTTCTAAATCAACCCGAAACATTTCACTTATGATTATCTGCTCAACAGCATTTTGGTTAAAGTTGGATGACACGGTTGGCAGAACGGAGATTAATACGTACATAAGACTCCATAATTATTTATTATAAAATTCTTCTCTTTCTTTGTAATATCTCTCAACTTCATCCAATCCTACTCCTAACAAGACTGCACTTTGTATTTTCCAACTTGTCGGATACTTTAATCTGAAATAATGAAATATTATATCATGAGTTGATGGATGATTAAAATCCTCCTCCTTAAATTTTAAACTTCTATTTTCTTGCTTTTTATAATTTGTCCTCCAAAAATTATATAGATATAAATAATGCAATACAATAGAAAGACTCAAATAATATATATCTAACATATTAATGATTTCATCTGTCCTATTGACGAGCTGTTCATAATATTCTTCCACAATCTTAAAATTACTTCTGATAAGTTCAGCTACATTATCTATATCCTGATTAACTAACAGAATATTTCCAACATCTGATTTTACACGTATACCAGCCTCTTCTACGACTAAATTAACGGTAAGATTTTCTATATTTACATTCTTCATCTTTATAATTTATTTAATGGGTAATAATATTTACTCTCTGGATCCACCACTTTACCAGGGAAGAAATGAACCGTACCTTCCGTTCCTTGGGCAAATCTTGTAGATAATCTTTGCCACATCGGACTTTTTGCAAAACTAAATAACTACTATCCGAGAAGGAATTCATTAGAGTTTTAGCACGAAGTAATCGTTGATTTACCTGTTCTCCTCTACTGCAAGAAGTAAATATCAAGAAACATACGAAGAAACAAAGAATAAAAAACAAACGGTTTGACATATTAAAAAAGCTAGAAAATAAAAATTAAATAGTAGTGTTCGTCTTAGAAATTACAACTATTACCTGCAAATTACATATACCACCGTCTTCCCCATCCCATGCTTCGCCAGCACTCCTCCCTGTATGAAAGCATTCAGTTCCACAATCGCCTGTTTGCGACTGCGTCCGGTCAACTGTGAATATTGCGCACGATTAATGCAAGGATACTTCTGCAAATACTCCTGTAAGAGTCTCAAACATTCTTCTTTGGACAAAACGCGGGAAGCATTAGAAGATGCTTCCTGAGCGGGTCTGCGTTCAAAGGAAATCTTTTCATTCAGTCCCCGGAAAAACGGTTTGCTAAGACGGAAGTTCAATCCACGTAAGGACACGGACGCCGAACGAAGTTCTTTTTTATCCATCACCCGACGGCTATTCAGAGAGGGAGTGAAATATCCGAGTTCGCCAAACTCCACAGTCCAGCCATTGGCGAGGGAATCACGCAGTTCGTCCGTAAAAGCCTTCATTGCTCCTTGAAGCAAACTATGGCTAATGCCCGTGAAACGATGGACACGGTCAATAAATTCTTCCTGCCCCATAGTGCCTTTGGGGACAAAACGGGCATACAAAGGTTGAGGTTCTCCGGTGTGTTGTACGTCGGGACTTTCAAAGAGGTCGTAATAAGCGCTCATAATCTTCTTTTCTTTAATTGATTAATCAAATTACCTGTGAAGGCTAAGGCGCTTTTTCGTAAGGACTAAAGACTAAGATAACGAAAGCTTATTCGTCCCTCCATAAGGAACTTTGCGTTCCCTTATGGAGGGACGAAAAGTACCTTATGAAGGGACGCAATGTTCCCTATGGTGGAACGCATTAGTATTCGCATACAAAGGTACTAATTCTTCTATTGTCCTGCGAAACCATGCCTAATAAAATCACTTCATCTTCTCAAAGAATTCATGAACAGCCTCTTTTTTAACGGCCTTAATAGTCGCCGCTCCATCTCCTACTTCCACTTCTTCAAATAAATGGGAAAGAGTACCGAAGCCCTCCATATTTTTTTCAAGAAGTGAGCAATAATAAGCTGATGTATCATGTCCCTGATTATCTTCCGGTTTTCCGGCAAAAGAACCCAGATAATAATTTCCGTCAAAGATATTACGAGTGGACTTCGTGAGATTAAATGCCGAAACTTCGGGAGCATAAAAAACATTCTCCACAAAAGTAGTATTGTCAGCATAACCACCCCATGAATCGGCTGTAATCATTTTCCGGTCAATATGGCTGGCAGGTTTTACGTTGGCGTGCAGAATATTATTATGAATACGGGTATTTTCACAGGGGCCAGCGATATGTATGGTAGGTGAAAAGATGCCTACACGTGTTTTGCGTGTGCGAATTGCATCGTTTATACTTATGTTATAGCGGACAACAGTGCCTATATTTCCAATGTTATCTTCAGGATCAGTTTCTCCCTTTCCGGCATTGCAAATCAGGATGAAGCCTCCTTCATTATGGTGGCTGTAATTATATTGAATAAAGGTCCGTACAGTTGCGCATCAGATTATATTCCACTAAAACTCCATCACAACCTATAGGAACGATTCCATCACCAGGAACTTCTTCGATAAGATTCTTTCGCACAACGGTATTTGTGCTCAGATGCCAGTTCTTCCGGCTCCAGGGAGCACTCCAGATTATAGCATTACGCTCACATCGGCGTATGGCACAATTTTCAATAGTCAGACTATCAAAGACAGAAACAATGCTATCCTTATTCCATTTATTATAAATCAAAATACCTGAACCTCCACCTTCATTTTTAACCAGGCTTCCGTTCACATCATGAATATCCAAAGCATTAAGAATCACATTATGCGATGTCCCATAATTCTCACATACCACTTTTACTCCCGTACGGTGGGCCATGCGTTCAGTCCCTTTATTGATAATTTCAAGGTGCTGCAACGTCACATAGTCTGAATTTTTAATGCAGACTGCATATAATGAGCTGTCGGGAGCAGTAATACAAGGTTTCTTGCCTTTACCATAAGCATCGATGACAAATCTACAATCGGAACGGCCTTGTACACTTATCTCAAGAATACCGGAAAAAACAGAACCACGACAAAATAATAGACTATCACCTGCTTCCAACCGGACACTTCTTATTTTATCAATACTTTTCCAGGCTGTCTCTTCGGATAACCCATTATTATCATCATTCCCATTTTTCGAATCAAAATAATAATTTACACCCTCTTTCAGAGTTTGCGAATTGCCACAACCATATAGCAAGAATGTTGCAACAACGATAAAAAGAAAAACGATTAGCCTATTCATAAATTTATATTTTTGGACAATGTATACCTTCATTGCCACGTGGCATTTTAATTTTACTCCAAAAATACTAAAAAGTCCGTGACTCCAAAAAAGGAAAAGACAGAAAATATTTATATATTTGTAGCATAAGGTCAGAAACTATTTAAAACAGCAACTACATGAAAACTATAACTTTATTAACAAGTGCCGTCATTGCACTATGTATCTTCTCATCTTGCGGAGCCGCTATGGTAGGAGGCGTTGCCGCTGTATCCGTCACTTCTTCTAAGAAAAGCACAGAGCCCTTATCAGAAGAAGAAATTACCCTTTTAACAAAACGTGTCTACTCAGACCATTTCAACACACTTTATCCCTACCTTTTGGAACGTCTACAAGCGAAAGGATGCTATATTTCAAGCAGTGATAAAGCTTCAGGAGTCATCACTGCTGAATTTATAGGGATTGAAAAATACAAAAGATACAATCGGCATTTAAGTTTCTTGCTGATTGAACGTCCGACAGGAGATACGGAAGTAAGACTCACCATTTATGAGGATGAATTATATAGTGACAGCTCTGTAGACATCAATATTCCTACAGTACACAACGTCATACAGCGAGGGATGGTACGTGACAAATCGCTGTATGACTACTGGTTTAAAGCACTTTTAGAATCCTAAGAGTGCTGGTATCACTGCTTTTACAAAAAACAATTATTTAGTTCAAACAGTTATGAAATGGTATTGATTATTAGACTAAAATATAAATTCATTTTTTTATTTCTTTGATATTTATTCTACTGTTATCAAGATAATTTCTGAATTATCTTTTCAAAAAAAGTGTAGTCATGTTATTAAAAAAGATATAACTTCGCAAGTTACCTCACAAAGCCATTTCTATAAAAATCGTAAGCCGCTTCTATCTTTTCCGGACTGTCAGCCTCTAAAAGAAGTAGTAATTCCCGAGTAAATTCCAAATGTCCCGTGCCGTTGGCAGTCACGATATTCTTATCGCTGACAGCTTGCTTTTCCTGATACCCGGCTTCGTTGGTGTATCGCTCACCCGCAAATTGTTTCAGATACGGAAGCGTGTTGCTGGTATGCTTCACATTATTCAAGAAGCCATGTGCCGCCATAAATGCAGAAGCATTACAAATAGCTCCGACAATTTTCCCACGTTGCAAAGCCTCTTGCACAATGGGGACAACCAGTTCAGCTTCGGGTGATTGCCATTGCATGCCACCTATCAATATCAATGCAGCATAATCAGCAGGCATGGTTTGGAAACTATAATCAGGCAAAGTACGGAAACCGCCTATGGAACGTACTTCGTTCAGAGTTGGGGCTACTGTTTTGGGGATGTATTTCACTTCACTGCCCGGCATTACTCCGGCATTTAAAGTAATAGATAGGAATGCGCCTTCCCAGTCGGCATAATCATTCAGTAAAAGGAATAAAACTTCTTGTTTCATTGTTTTTTTGTTTTAAATCAAAAAATAGCATATAAGCCTACATAAGCACGATTAATAATCAATATTTCTCAGCTGCAGAGATATACTTCTAAAAGAGAAAAATAAACCATTTCCAAAAAGTTACTTTACAGAGAGTAAACGTCCCTTTTTAGCACTCTCACAAAAGACTGTATGCATGTATTTTAACTTTTTCAACGTCTATTCATGCACTCAGATTTACACGTTTCCCCACTCACTCCACAGTTACCTTGAAACGGCATTTTTCTGCGCCCCTCAAAACGGTTTCAATTATTTCCACGCTGATATTTTTATCGGGCAACAAATTTCCGATAATATACAATACGCTCTGGCGAGAACATTCACAATGTGATACGTCTTTTATTTTTCCGCTTACCACCTCCGGACAAACACATGCCGGGTAACCAATTTCATAAATGTGTCCTTCTTCAATTGTCTTCGCAAAAAGCCATTCTGTATTCCCATATCGTTTGTACTGTTCGTCTAAACAGCAACCACATTCTTCAAATTGCTTTCTTTGCATTGGCAATATCGTATCCTTGACACAATGTATCGCCTTGTCTTTATAATTCATTATATTCTCTTTTTTTAATTCGTTTTCTATTCCTTAACTACTCTCCATACGCTGCAATCGCCATAGTAATCATACTTCCACCATTTAGCGCAACGTTTGAATTTGAGATTAAAAGCTATGACAAAGAAGGCCAAATTAATAACAATCCTATTTAGCCCGAAGAGGAGTATAAAGTTCTATATCGTTTTGTAGTTGCTATTAACTTAGTTTCATTTCAATATATCTACCTTTTTCTATTTGCAGTAATTATTATCAATGCTTGTGGTAAAAAAAGCCAGAAACCAGAAATAGGCTCTGCAATACACCCTACTACAGTAAATACCAAAATGCAATACCCCAAAAACAGAGGTGCAGGTTTATGCTCCTTTTTAATATAGTATTGAAGTGTTTGCCCCCAAAGAATAAGTATAATTCCACACACTAAAAACCAAAGGGCGAATGCACGGTTATAATTATCACCTGTGGAGTTTATGAATCCATCTTTTATCATGTCCGCAAAATCCTCTTTTCCAAGCAGTAGTGCATAAATCGTGTGGATTAGTCCTGTTATAACAAGAAATGTCCCACTATATTTCCAAAGTTTCATATTCTTTTAATTTATTGTCATAGGTAATATTACATTATCAGCATTTTATCTATATGCCCTTCATATATGGCAATAAAAAAAGGCTATCTATCCCAGACAGCCAATCTTTTTGTTAACCTTAAATCTAATACTATGAAAAACACATTGCAAAGATACGGACTTTGAGGATAACTCCAAATTATCAGGCCCAAACAGGCACTTTTATAACATGGTTTAATAGACATAACAATCTTGTTAACTACCCAAGCATCTCCTGTTAAAAAATAACATAGCAAAAACAAGAATGAAACAAACCTGCGAGATTATTGGATATATGCAAAAGAACCGTTAAATTCGCAAATAGAATGATTGCACTTTTTCTTTTTTACTTTGTTTATAGCGTAGAAGTATGAAGAATTAATTTAAAATAAGGTTGATGTTGAAAGGCTTTGTCGTCTGGTTGTGTATGTTGTTGCCGCTCGCTTTGTTTGCTCAAAACAGAGAGAACGACTCTATTGTATATGATAGCCTCAGCACCGGAAAGCAACAGGGAGGCTTCATGAAAGCAATAAAGAAGTTCCTCAATTTTAATGATTTTGATACAACCTACATAAGTCCCAACCGCTACAACTACGCTTTAATGCTGGACCATTTCACCAACTACGAGTATTACTCCGTAGGCACTTCCGCCCCCGAGCCCCAACGGCTCCGTTTCACTCCCAACCCTCGCAATAAAATAGGTGCTTATTTTGGTTGGCGCTGGATATTCTTAGGTTGGTCTGTAGACACAGACGGACTCATCGGAAAGAAAAGTGGTAAAAACAGGGGAACGGAATTTGACCTTAGCCTTTATAGTTCAAAGTTAGGTGTGGATATATTCTATCGCCGCACAGGAAACGATTATAAGATACACAATGTGACAGGTTTCTCAGACCGCATTCCTTCCAATTACTCCGAAGACTTCAACGGTTTGAAAGTGAATATGAAAGGGATGAACCTATACTATATCTTCAATAACCGGCACTTTTCTTATCCGGCAGCTTTCAGCCAGTCCACCAACCAGCGCCGAAATGCGGGTTCGCTCATAGCCGGACTCTCCGTGTCTACACACAATCTGAAGTTCGATTATACAAAATTGCCCGAAGTGATTCAGGAAACGATGAATCCCGGTATGAAAGTAAGGCACATAAAATACACAAACATCAGCCTCAACTTCGGCTATGCTTACAACTGGGTGTTTGCACGCAACTGCCTTGCCTGCCTGTCGCTCTGTCCGGCGGTTGCTTATAAGACTTCGCGTATTGAAAAGACGGCGGAAGAGCCAAGTGATTGGTACAAGAACTTCAATATAGACTTTATATTGCGGGCAGGCGTGGTATACAACAACAGTAAATACTTCGTAGGTACTTCGTTCCTGGGCAGAACATATGATTACTACCGGGACAATTTTTCCCTGAACAACGGATTCGGTACGCTACAAATATACGCCGGATTCAACTTCTACCTAAAGAAGGAACACCGGAAGAAGAAATAATCACCGAAAATCACCAGAACTTGTTATGCTCTGCACTATATTCAAATCCGGCCGACTGCAACAGCCCTACAATCGTTTCTTTATTGACATTCATATCATCGCAGAGTTCATCCAGTGAAGAATAACAATCACGCAATTTCGTATTGATGAAGCTGAAAAGCATCATTGGGTCTTTAGGTAATTCCATTTCTATACTAATACTTATTGATTCAGGCTGCAAAATTACAACTATCCGAATTATATTATTCTTCTTGCGGACCTATTTTTTCTATCTTTAACGCTACTTTCTCTATAATCTTACTGAGTTCCTCTTCCAGTGGAATGACATTGAAATCCTCCCAGAAGTTCTTGTCATACCTGAAGTCTTCCTCGGCAAGAACCGTACGTGTCGGCAGCCTTTCGGCACGCGGAAAACGAGTCACATTCTCATTATCTACCCTGCATGTCACCATCTCAAACCATGTGTGCAAAATGGGATTGCTTGAGAAAGCACGTTTCCGCTTCATCCTGAAATACTGGTCGCCACGGATATGATGAATATAATAAGTCCCGTTCCAAGGCTTATAGGAGATGGTATATTCTATTTTCTGAGCTGTCAGATTCACCTTCGGCGCCTGCCGGACCACGAAAATCCGTGTGGCTTTCTTTATGTATTTGGGCTGCATCTCGATACGGGCCTGTACCAAAGCCCCGTTTTCCGAGTCGATATACAGCGCTCCGCAATAAAGCGGTTCCTTGACATCGCTCTTTTGCTCAAAATAGACCACATTAACGCAGCGGTCGTCTATGAATGTGATATCGCCGGAGGTGTATACATAGGGATTATTCAATTCATCAACAGAGAAGAAATCCGGTAGGTCTTTCATTATGTCCAGTTGCAGGCAGGCCTGGATGCCGGCTCTTATCTTAGCTACCAGACTATCAGAACTTTCCCGGTTGTCAATACGACTCATCTTTAACAGCTTCACTTGGTCGAACGCATTCTTTTCTTTCAAAGAAGTCTTATATACTTTGAAGACAGCTTCCGTCAGGCTTTGGAATTTATTCTTCAACTGAACCCCCTCGCGATAGAACGTAGTCAGATAAATAGGTTCCAATGAATAATTATCCTCCCGGCGTTCCAGCATTTCCCGCAGTAATTTCTTGGGTTCCACCAGCCTTATCAATACTTCCTGCAAAGGGACTACTTTAGGCTCCAGATTCAGCACATTGTCACGACCAACCAGCGTAGCCGCTTCAATAGTCTGCGCCATATAGCCCAAATGTGAAAAAGAGAGACTGCTGTTTTTCAGGGAATCCGGCAAATGAAGCCGGAATTCCCCATCTTTATTTGAAATATTACCTATTGAAGTTCCTTGAACTATTACGGAAGCATTGGATACAGGTTCGCCCGTTTCTTTATCCCTCAAAGTGCCAGTGATAGTGAAGAAAAACGATTGAGGTATTTCTGCCACCTTTTCTGTTCTTACAATCTTTTCCGCAGGAGGCAGAATCAGGATATGCTGCCCTATAACTTTAAGTTCTAATCTCTTATTACCTATTATTTCGTAAATTGCCTGCCGGACAGTGCACTTTTTCCCTTTCGTCTTCACTACCGCATCATTGTTCACAATCTTGCTGTCATACACAAAAAGGTATCCAGATTGCTCCGAGACTTTCCCCAACAACGCATATACCGTCCCTTTCGCTCGGGGCAGCCTGATGATACGGTCCAGCACATCTCCCCCCTCTGCTTTCATGCTACCGATGACGAGGAGCAGTCCTAAAAGGATGATGAGGAAACGATGCGGCTTCATTGTTTTATATGTTTGAGGTTATCGTTCGGACAGAATCAACTTATCCCCTTCACGGGAACACTTCAAAGTAAGTGCCCAGCAAATCAGTTCAGCCATTGCTTCGGGCGAACTGTCTTCAAACTCAATAGTCAGCTTCCGTTTGCCTAAAGCTGATGAACTGGTCTTTATCTGCAAGGCAGAGGCTTCCGTATTCACTACCCTCAAGACGTCTTCCAGGCACTCGTCCTTGAAACGTATATTCCGGGTATAACGCCCGAATGCGTCGAAATCTGCCGTCTCGCTCAGTTGCAACTGTTGCGCCTGTAGTGTAACAGTTTCTCCTGCATTCACAAGCACGCTTTGTCCGCCTTGTTTCATAGACACCCTTACCTTGCCCCGCCGTACAGACAGTTTGAAAGGACCATCTTCATGACTGCGGACATTGAAAGCCGTGCCCAATACCTCTATCCGCACCTTTTCCGTCTCAATCAGAAAGGTTTGTTCTTGCTTTTTCGCCACGTCGAAGAAGGCTTCTCCCTGTAAGTTCACTTTTCTTTTATCCGTAGCAAAATGTTCGGGATACTGCAAAGTGCTTTCTTTTGCCAGATAAACCACAGAACCATCTTCAAGGGTAGTGACCAGTGTAGATGCTTCCCGATTCTCTTGTGTCACCAGGTTAAGGTCCATGTTTTCACTTCCCGGCACAAGCCACAGGGCAGATGCCAGCCAGACAAAGCCTGCAATCACAGCAGCCGCCAACATTCCCCATTGCAGAAGAAGTTTGCGGCGCACTGCCCATCCCCTCCCTACCTCTGTCAGCAGGTGGTCTTCATCCAAACGGGCATACAAACGTTCCCATGCCTCATCCGTCTTTGTCCTATTTTTATTCAGTTCAATCATTTCGTAAGAATATAATTATCAATTTCATTTCGTAAGGTTCGGAGTGCTTTCGTCATCTCAGCCTCTACCGTCTTGACGGAGAGAGAGAGTTGCGAGGCAATCTCCGCATATTTCTTTCCTTCCATGCGATGCATTTCAAAAATCCGGAGCCTTCGTCCGGGCAGTTTTTCAAGTGTGTGGCGAATCACCCCTTGTAACTCTTCATACTCCAATTGCCGGTGAGGATCGGAAACCGGTTCCGTGGCATTGCCCGCCAATACATACTCGCGATACCGTTCTTTCACCTCCTTGTGCTGGCAATATTGGAGAGCCTCATTACGCACTGATTTGTATAGATAGCTCTTTACAGACTGGAAAATCTGCAAGTGTTCCCGGTCTTTCCAAAAGACGTAGAACAGTTCTTCCACTATTTCCTCGGCAACCTCCATCTCTCCCGTAATACCTGCGGCATACCAGCAAAGAGGGGAATAGTAACGGCGGAAGATTTCCTCAAACGCCTTTATATCGCCCTCTTTTATTTTAGTCAGTATGAACAGTTCATTCAGCATATCCCGGAATTATTGTTGGTCTCCAAATATAAGCAAAACTATCTGAAATCTAACGTGATTGCTTTTTCAATTTGCTCACTGCATGCTCCAGAGATTCTGTAGGTTCAATAATATTGTATGCATTCCAGAAGTCTTCGTTCCAATATTCGTCTACCATATCATAGAACACTTGTTTTTCCTTGAAAGCCTTTTTACTGGGAATAGCCGCGAAGTTATTCTCCTTTCTGTCCGTCACCACCATTTCAGAAAATGCTGTGTAGCTTGAAGAAAACAAACGCTTTTTCCAGTCGCACTTGAAGCGGATTTCATTCCGGATATAGTTCAGGTATGTCTTCCCATTCTTTTCTTTATACGTCACCAGATAGGAAACTTCCTGCGGTCTGAAGCGCAGTCCGAGAGGCTTTTTATGGAGAATAGCTTCCACAGCTTTCACCCTATTCTGCATATCCAGTGAAAACTCCGCACGGGTGAATGCCAGTTTCTCAAAATCGATATAGAGCTTCCCGTAGAACAACGCATACATCAGGCTGACTCTGGGGCGGAAGCTTACCACATACTGCATACGGTTGTCTAGGTTTACAGGTTCTTCGATATGGAAATCATAATAATTCAGATTTTCCATACTCAGCAATGCATCTCCGTTCTTCACAATATCCAGATAGATAGACAGATTAGGTCCTCCCACTACTTTGACAGCCAGCGTATCGCTCGTCTTTTGACTCAACAGGCGCCGACCCCTCTGCAACTGCACTTTATCACCCGCCGGGTCACGGTCACTGTAGGCTGTTTTAGACACATCTATAACAGCTTCCGATACACTGATGTAACGGCGTCTCTTCTGCACAGTCTCCCGATAGAATGCAGTCAGCAGGTTTTTATCTGCGGCATAATTCACCGGAATTTTCTTGATAGCCTCTTCCACAAGAGCCCGGCCATTATTGCCGAAGATTACAATTTCACTCAGCAGATTAGGGGCAGGCAGCATCCAGATTGTCAAATTGGATACATCTTTATTTTCTTTCAGGGAGATTTGAGTATTAAGATATCCGATATGGGAAACTTCCAATCCATGAACAACTTCCGCATCCTTAATCTTCAGAGAGAACACACCGTCCGCATTTGTAACAGTTCCGATATTCGTACCGGGAACAGACACATTCACGTTTTCCAGCTTCCGCTTGTTATCCTTATTCTTCACCACCCCTGTGATAGTGAAATAACTTTCAACTTCGTCCTGTGCCCATAGAGGTGAAACGCCCAACAGCAAAAATGCCATCAACCACCCGACTGTAATTCCAACTAACTTTTTCATCTTCATATGATTTTAAAGGTGAACAATTCTTGTTTTCTACTTATAAGATTGCTCAGAACAGAAAAACCCTATCGATTGGCGAAGAAAAAAATAAGGAAAAAGTTTCCGACAGGAAATATTTCCAACAATCGGTACACCAATAGCTAATAAGCAAAAGAATGTAAAAACATCAAATAAGCTTTTGCAAACGTGAACATTGATTTAAACATATTGTTTTCTTACGATGAATAGACAGAGTATTCACCTTACAAAACATTTAACACCTATGAGAACAATTCATCTGATAGTTATTCATTGTTCTGCAACAAAAGAAAATGATACATTAACAGAAATGGAGTTAGAAAAGTCGCATCGGCAACGTGGATTAAACGGTATTGGTTACCATTATTA
>ULMJ01026993.1_pt1 | contig 30539 bp, 30 predicted proteins | sample 1951641 | NCBI WGS metagenome assembly ULMJ01 (sample SAMEA4835550, study PRJEB28245) | human gut metagenome | biome: gut microbiome; material: fecal sample | place: Denmark | collected 2008 | reverse complement strand
TAGCCGCCACCTGCAAGATCCGTTTGGTGCGGGGGGTGAATTCATCGGGGGACAAATTGGTGGGCTCTCCGGTGCCGATGCGCTCCCGGATCAGCTTTTCGTAGTCCTCCGCAGTGATCCCCAATTTATTCAGCACAGTGAACGCCACACCGGTGCCCTCTTTCAAAAGGCCCAGCATCACGTGCTCGCTGCCCACATAATCGTGGCCAAACTCCTGAGCGGAGGCGATGGCCAGATTCATGGCATTGTTAGCCTTTTCTGTAAATCCATTGAAACGATATGTCATATCGATCACTCCTTTATCTTCGCGCACAGCTCTCGGGCCATGGTTGCCCGCAGAACGTCGCGCTGGTTCTCGTCAAGTTGTTTGCCTGCCTTGGCCATTAGAGTGGCGGGTTGGGCGTTGACCATCAAAGCATTCAGCTCCTCGGTGGTGACACCTTGCAGTACTCCTGTAGAAAGACCAAAGCGTATATAGGAAAGCAGCTCCATGAATTCGCTGCTGGAGAGGACACGGGCTGTTTTCAGGATACCCGCGGCCCTGTCAATCTTATCCTGCCAGGCAATATTTTCGCTCATCCGGCTGCGTGCTTTCCGTTCTTCTTCCATCAGCTGGGTGGTGATGGACCGCAGATTCTCAATGGCTTCGTTTTCACTGAGCCCTAAGGTGATCTGGTTGGAAAGCTGATACAGTCCGCCAATGCTCTTGCTGCCCTCTCCGTAGGTGCCCCGAATGGTGAGCCCCAACTTGGAAAGGTTGGAAGAGATTCTAGGCATAGCACCGTTTTCTGTCAATGCCGGCAGATGGAGCATCACGGAAGCTCGCATGCCGGTGCCCAGATTGGTGGGACACTGGGTCAGGTAGCCGAACTCCGGATCGTAGGCGAAGTCCAAAGTCTCGCTGAGCAAGGTGTCGATGCGGTCTGCGGTCTCGGCAGCCTCTTTCAGAGATAGGCCCTCCTTCAGCACCTGGATCCGCAGATGATCCTCCTCGTTGATCATAATGGAGATGCTCTCGTCCTCGGAGATCAGCAATGCTTTTCCCTGCCGGTCAGAAATGAACTCCGGACTGACGATGTGCCGTTCTACCAGGGAGACGGCCTCCTCTTCGGACGCGCTTTCCAGAGGCAGGAAACGGAACTCTTTAGAAAGAATACTGTTCCCGGACAGGAGAGCGTCCTTCACTTTTTCTTCCACGGCCTCTCTCTGCTTTTCAGTTGCTCGGGTCGGGAACGGGAATTGTCTTAAATTTCTAGCCAGGCGAACACGGGTGCTGCAAACTACGTCCCCGCAGCTGCCGGCTTTTTCATACCACTTTTTCGTTTCAGCCATGGTTTTCCATCTCCTTGATCTCGTCCCGCAATACGGCGGCCGTTTCAAAATCTTGTTTCTCAATGGCTTGCTTCAGCAAGCGTTTCTTTTCGTCCAGGGGCGATTCTTTTACAGGCATCATCTGATGCTGTCCTCCGGTGACCCGTAGGGCCGATCCTCCCGGGACCTTTCCCTTGTGGCGGCTGGTACCGTGGATCCTCTGGATCACAGGTAAAAGCTGTTCACGGAAGGTTTTGTAGCAATCCGCGCAGCCGATCTTTCCCGACTGGGTGATTTCATCGAAGCTGGCGCCGCAGGTAGGACACCGGGCGGCCTTGACGGAAGTGAATCCATTGCCAATGAACCCTCCCAGCAAATTTCCGAAGTCCATTCCCCAGTTGGAGAACAGGTCTCCGTAGCCCTTCTGCTGGGCGCATTCGGAACACAGATGGTATTCTGTCAATTTTCCATTGATGACGGTTTTAATATGAGTAGTAGCGGTCTTTTTTCCGCAGGCTTGACACAGCATAATGATTCCTCCTTTTATGTTCTGGTGGCTAAAAGCATGTTTTTGTAAATGGAGGCTCGGACCGTATCCCGAATCTCTTTTGGTACGGCAGCCAAAGCGTGTTCTGAACAGGCAGCCCGCAGCAAACTGGCGGCGGATTCATCCACCATGCCGTTTTGCAGCAGGTTGGAGGTCATGGCCCGGGCGGTGGCGGCGTCCAAACTGTCTCCCACTCCATTGACGATATGCATGATCATATCGGATTTAGAAAGCCTCATGCGGGTGATGCGGATATAACCTCCGCCACCCCGGCGGCTTTCTACAATGTATCCCTGCTCCGGCGTGAACCGAGAGGTGAGCACGTAATTGATCTGGCTGGGCACGCAGCCCAGATAGTTTGCCAATTCATTGCGCTGGATCTCAGCGGTGCCGTCCGCTTCATTGAGCAGATCTAAAATGTATTTCGCCACACTGTCACTGATACGCATTTATATTCACCTGATCCTTATTCATTTATCGCACATCTTGTCTTTGACTTTCTTTGACTTTAATTATAGCCTTTTTTTATCTTGGGTCAAGGTCAAACAAAGTCAAAGATGGTGATCTGCTGGCTAAAATCTCACTCAAACTCTTTTATTCTCTTGTTTTCTCTTGAAATCAAAAATTTTAAAAGTCAAAGAGAGAGTTGTAACACTTTTTTTCCTGCGCCATAAGATAGAGTGTAATTCGAAAGGAGGCTTTCCACTATGTGTAACGGAAACTGCTCTTGGCTCATCATCATCCTCATCCTGCTGTGCTGCTGCGGCTGCGGCAACGGGTTTGGCGCCAGCACCAACAACGAGTGTGGCTGCGGTAACTGCGGCGGCTGCGGCTGCTAAGTAACGCCTTTCCCCTAGGGATCCGCGGGGCAGTTCCATAAAGGAGTGACCCCCGGATACACAAAAAGCCCTTCCCTCTCATTTAGAGCGGGAAGGGCTTTTGCTATTTGGCTGAAACTTTTACAGGGAGATTTTACCTTCCTCCACTGCCTGAGACAGGGCCTGAGCCAGCTGGTCCGGGCAGGAAGTGGGACGAGAGCCGCAGTGGATCCCTTTGCAACGGGCCAAATAATCCTTGACCTTCATGCCCTGGGCCAAAGCAGCCACTCCCTGAGTGTTGCCGCTGCATCCGCCGGTAAACTTTACGGACTGGATCACGCCATCCTCAACAACAACATCAATGTGACGGGAACATACGCCTTTGGGGGTGTAGCTGATTTCCATAAGTTAAGATGCGCTTCCTTTCTTTATTTTTCGTCTACTAAATCTATCAAATTTCAAGAAAATTGTCAAGAAGAGGGACATTGGTAAAGTCAGGGTTCACGGGGAACGTCAAATAGAAATTCCGGCTGGAACCGACGGCTGGTGACATTGAACAGAACGATGGACAATACCGCCAGCACTACAATGATCCCCAGCAGCAACGGAACAGTGATCCGGAAAGCGCCGGTAAACTGACCCAAATACAGGAGCAGCAGCGGAAGCATGAGATACCCCATAGTTTGCAGGGCTTCCCCGGAACTGTGGACCCTGGAAAATTCCCAGCTGACGAAAACCACCGAAAACAGTGCCAGCACCGGCACAAACAGCAGCAGGCAAATAATCCATTCTAAATTCAGGAAAAAAGGTGCTCCCATAAGCAGTTCCGCCACAGAAATGGTAATGGTAAAGGCTACAAAAGACACAAAGGAAATGGCTACCGACAAAAGGGTGCAGCAGGTCACCTTCGCGTGAAGGATTGATTTTTCATCAATAGCGGAAAGCATCAATGTCTCGAGAGTGTGCCCTTCCTTTTCTCCAACGAACACTTTGGAGGCAGCCAGCACAGAGCAAATGATGGGTACGCAGAGAAACAACATCGGACAAAGCAGAGTGGTAAAGGCGGCCATCCATTGACGGCGGGGCCCATACTTCTCTACTCCGGATATTAGTGCGGCGATTTGCTTTGGTAACGTAAGGTCGTCCGCTGTAGGTAAAAAGCTGATCGCCACTGAATACACCAGGGGAATTACCACTACCAGAATCACCGGCAGGAGCATCAGTAACGCTCGAGTGCCTTTGCTTCTCCAAAGTGCGCTCAGATCCTTTCCAACTAACACGATCTCCGCGGAAGAGAACACATTACCCAGGTCAAACCTTTTCTCCTGAGGGCTCTTGGAAGAGCTCTTCCCTCTCTTCTCCCGCGACGGATCCTTCTCCAAGGACCGAGTCTTCTGGATTCTCTCTGAAGAACTCTTCCTCTCTGTCGTCTCCCTCCGGGAGCGGCTCTCCTTCTTCGTAGAGGATGTCATCCTCCGAGCGTTCGTCTGTTTCAACAGCGTTCACCTTCTTTCTTCTACCCTCCGACCAAGCGTTAAAGATCTCTTCCAAAGTGGGGTGTACTATTCGTGCCTCATAGAGGGACAACCCTTCCTCCACCGCCTGAGCGATGATCTTGGGCATATCTTTTTCGCTTTCCAGTTCTTTTTCCCAGAAACCGTCTACAAACCGGAACCCGACCGGTCCAGGACAATCTTCAGCTAAGCGCAACTGAGCCCTGAAACACACTCCTGCCCCATCCCGCAGGCTTTCTAAGTCACCTTTGGCCAGCAAAGATCCGTCTTTCAAGATAGCGAAATTTTGACAAAACCTTTGAGCGTAACCCATATTGGAGCTGCAAAGAAACAAGCTGGTCCCTTCTTCCTCCGCAGCGTAAGCCAGCATTCTCTGAATTCCCTGGGCGGTTTCCTGATCCAGACCGCCGGAAGGTTCGTCCACCAGCAGGATCTTGGGACTGTGAATCAGCGCTCGGGCCAATGACGCCCTACGAAGCACTCCCGTGGGGAGCTGTTCCACCGGAAGATCCCTCCCCTCCCAGATGTCCAGCTTATGGAGAAGCAAGGAGGAACGCTCCAGGGTATCATTGTCATCCAAGCCATGAAGGCCAGCAAAAAAACGCAGGTTTTCCCACAGGGTCATGCCTGTGTAAAGCCGTGCCGAATCCAGTACCGTCCCGACTACCCCGTGGAGCCGTTTGGGTTCATGGATTGGAGAAAGTCCCAATACCGTACATTCTCCGGAAGTTGGCCTGGCAAGGCCGGAGAGAAGACGGATCAGCGTGGTCTTGCCGCAGCCCCTTTTCCCGATGCACCCGAATGCCTCCCCTTGGGGGACCTGAAGATTCAAGCCGGCCAGGACAGCTTTTCCGCCGTATTCTTTTGTCAGATCAAAAGCAGTGATGGCGTCCATAAGCAGTCTCCTTTCGGAACATCAGTGGCGAACATCTGAGGTGCCGTGCTCCCTTAAATATGTGGCTTCCAAATCCGCCAGATGGAGCTTCACGGCCAAGGGATAGCGGTCGAAAGCCAAGCTGATAGCAAAGTTTCCACCTTTTACGGCGTCATCAAAACCGCCCATGTGCCAACGGATCGCCATAGCTTCCGCAGGTTTCAGCCTGACGAAGCGTTCAATAAGGTACACGGACTTTTCACCGTGACCAAAGGGAAAGGCATCCTCTACCGAATAATAGGGTCGCTTTTCCCACTGGCCTGTTTCCTCGTTTTTGACGTTGCGGGTAGAGATCTTATAAAATTGCGCCTTGCACACATCGTGGAGCAGGCCGCACAGCGCGAAGCTCTCCTCGCTGTCCCCTTCCTCAAAGTACTTTTCTCTCAATACTTTATATACATTCAAGCTGTGCTGCACCAGACCGAATTCGCAGGCGCAGTGAAATTTTGTACTGGCGGGCGCGGTGAAAAAATCTGTTTTCTCCAACCAGGCCAGCAGCTGTTCCCCGCCTGCTCTGGTGACATGTTCCTGGAAAAGCCCGCAAAATTCTTCTTTATACCCATTTTCCATGGTTTCTTTCCCCTATTCGATGAAAGAGCCTTTTGGCTGCTCCTTTTTCTACAAGGATACCACAAAAGACAGACCATTTCAATTTGAAATGTATGAACGAATTTGCAACAAAAAAGAGCTGCCGAAGCAGCCCGTTTTAGATCAGTCAGACCGGAAACCCTTACCGATAATCTCACTGGTATTGGTAATGAACATAAAGGAATGAGGATCGATTTCCTTGCACTTCTGGCGGAGCCGAACGGCTTCCCCACGCCGAACGGCGGTAAGGACCACCTTTCGCTCTGTATGAGAGTAAGCACCCTCGCCATCCACCACTGTGGAGCTGTGGTGCAGATCTTTAATGATGAAATCACAGATCTCCTTAGGTTTGGACGTGACGATGGAGAAGAATTTGCAAAGGTTGATGCTCTCGATCACGGAGTCCACTACAAACGCCTTGAGGAATAGACCCAAAATAGAGAACATACCGGTCTCGATGCCAAAGAAAAAGACGGAGGCCAACGCAATGACGCTGTCACTGACAAACAGCGCTTTGCCGATATCGGAAATGCTGGTGTATTTCTTCAGGATCATGGCCACGATATCCGTGCCGCCGCTGGATGCGTTGTAGTTAAACATCAGCGCAGATCCCACTGCGGGAAGCATCATGGCGAAACAGAGTTCCAAGAGAGGCTGATTGGTGAAAGGCCCGTCCATGGGAAACAGAGTTTCCAGGACCCATGTCTCAAAGGAATACATCAAAGTGCAGTAAGTGGTCCAGAAGCCAAACTGTCTTCCCAGAACCAAGTAGCCGATCACCAGCAACAAAACGTTGATGATGGCCATCAGCGTGGCAGTGGAGAGAAAAGGTGTTACGCTGCCCAGTATGATCGAGATACCGCTGACGCCGCCGGTAGAGAAATTGTTGGGGAGCTTGAAAAAGTAGACTCCGGTAGTTAGGAGCAGCACGCCCAGATTGACCATCAAAAATGCTTTCAAATTCTCTTTGGTGAGCAAAGATGAAAGTTTATGCTGCCCGGTTTCACTTGCCATGTTCCATCCCTCGATATTATGTTTTTCTGGGAACTTCGCGATTTGTCTCCCGTACGTGGACAGAGGATTTTTTGCGTTCATTCCCAAACCGTTGAGATTCTACCACAATAGGGTGATTTTTACAACCATTTATGTAAAAAAAGTGCCTCCGATTTGTTCGGAGGCACTTTAGTATGCTAACTAATTCAATGAGTGTATTCCTGGAGAAAACGCACAGCAAGGGCAATATCGGCAGTGGGATCATCTCCTACCTCTCGCTCGATAGTGAGGAAGCCCTTATAGCCAATCTCATCCAGCGCTTTCAGGTAGTTGGGGAAATCCACATCTCCCTGGCCCAAAGGCAGTTCGATGTAAGAGCTGTCCTGAAGCATCTCCGATTCCACCATGCCGTAAAGAACCTCAGGGTCCACATAATGGAGCCGGCGACCGTCCTTGGCGTGGGTGTGTACGATATAGTCCTTCAGGGTATAGACGGCCTGCACCGGGTCGTCCCCCGTGACCATCACAAAGTTGGCGGGGTCCAGGTTCACGGCTACACCGGTGGAATGAAGTCCATCCAAAAAGCCTTTCAGAGTAGCTGCGGGCTCGGGGCCGGTCTCGATGGCAAAATGCGCCTGGAGAGAATCAGCGTAAGCCGCCAGCTTTCCGCAAGCCTCCTGCATGATGCCGTATCGGGGATGGGTCTTTTCCCCCGGCACTACGCCAATGTGGGTGGTGACAACATCGGTTTCCAGGTCCTTGGCCAAATCCAAAATTCGCTTAGACTCTTCGATCAACGCAGGATTCTTTTCAGGATCACCAAATCCCTGGCCCAGATCGCCGCACAGAGCGGAAATCACCAGGCCGTGATCCTTTACCGCCTTGAGGAACTCACGACGGCGCTCAGGAGTCATCTCCTTCGGCGACATGTCACCGCGGGTGGCGTATACCTGAATGCCCTGGGCACCCAATGACTGAGCTTTCTCCAAGGCGGTGTTCACATCAGTGCGGAAAGAATCCAGCATAACTCCAATAGAAAAGGGATACATAACAACTCGCTCCTTTCAAATCCAACAGGACTTACTCCAGCACGATCTCACGATGCTGCTCAGCAGAATCATAAATGGCCTGCATCATCCTGGCCGTGACGATCACAGTGTCAATATGGGACGGAAGTTTCTTCCCTGTCTTGATGCAGTCTATGAAGGCGTCGATCTCGTTTTGGAACATGTCTCTCGTCTTGAATTTAGGCACATAGTCGATCAGAGCGCCGTTTTCCGTGGTATATAAGGTGAAATCCTCACCGTAGCGCAGACGGATACCACCCTTGTCGCCCATGAAATCAATGTAGCGCTCCTCTTCCCCAATGTTCTGAGCCCAAGCTCCGTTGAGGGTGATGACAGGTCCAGAGGTGCGCACCATTCCAGTTACGGAATCGTCCACGTCGTACACGCCGTCATAGTCCATGGTCTGAGAAGCCCACATATCCGTGTAGACATAGTTTCTCATGTCCTTGCCCAGTTTGCAGAAGGTCTCACCGGTGACAGTTTTGACGGCAGGGTCGCCGCAGCAGTACATGACGATGTCCAAATAATGGACGCCCCAGTCGATGAGCGCGCCACCGCCGGCGATCTCTTTGGTCGTAAAGGCTCCACCCAGACCGGGAATGGAACGGTGAGCTCGGAAGCTGACATACACATGATGGATTGTTCCCAGCTTGCCCTGATCGATGTACTCTTTGATGCGGTTGACAGCGTCGTTGAAGCGATTGACCACGCCGATATTCAGGACCTTCCCCGTTTCGTGCTGGACCTTCTGCATCTCCAGAGCTTCAGCATAGGTGCGGGCAGCAGGTTTCTCACAGAGTACGTTTTTTCCGGCCCGCAGGGCATCGATAGCAATCAGAGGATGGACATTGTTGGGGGTGCAGACAGAAACGGCTTCCACTTCCGGATCCGCCAATACCTGATGATAGTCGGTCACAGCAATGCCGCAGCCATACTTTTCCACTGCTGCCTGGGCACGCTCCGGGATGATGTCACAGAAATATTTGATCTCTGCCTCCTGGTTATTCATATAGGAGGGAATATGGGCGGCGTTGGCAATAGTGCCGCAGCCGATAACAGCAACTTTCACGTTCCACACACTTCCTTTTTCTGAGGATCGCTGCCACGGCAGCATGATGATTCTACGGTGATTATAAACCAGGGTCCTTCTCTTTGTAAAGGATATTTCCTGAAAAACGGGCAATGTTGCCGGATCTTGGAAGTTCTTTCAATGCCTTTATTTACACCCATCGGACTCCATGATATAATATTCGCAAACGCGGCGGGAACAGGCATTTCTTTACAGAGATGCTTTTGATTTGAGGGAGGTTCCCATAGCGCGTTTAACACTGCGAAATTTTGGATTGGAGGAGAATCGCCATGAACGAAACATTGGAAGTATTGATGAAACGGAAATCCGTGCGGGTGTTTGAGCAAAAGCCCATTGGTCCCGAAGAAAAGCAAGCTATCCTTGCCGCCGCCATGCGAGCCCCTACCGCGGGAAATTCCATGCTCTATTCCATTTTGGATGTGACCGATCAAGCCCTGAAGGATAAGCTGGCTGTGACATGCGATCATCAGCCTTTTATCGCTTCTGCCCCCATGGTGCTGGTCTTTTTGGCGGACTACCGCCGCTGGGTCCGGAAATTCCACCAGGCCGGATGCGAGAATGTGCCTGAGCCCCGGCTGAGCGACCTGATCCTGGCCACTAACGACACGGTTATCGCTGCTCACGCCGCCTGCGTAGCCGCCGAGAGCATGGGTATCGGTTCCTGCTACATTGGTGACATTATCGAGCAGTGGGAACAGCATCAGGAGATGTTCCACCTGCCCAAGTATGTGGCTCCTGTTTCCATGCTGATATTTGGGTATCCTACTCAGCAGCAGAAGGACCGTCCCCAGCCCAGCCGTTTCCCCCAGAAGATGATCGTCTTTGAGAACGAGTACCACGACCTCACCGACGAGGAGCTGCTGGAGTACTACGATAACGACCGGGCCAAGGCATTTTACAACCGGAAGTATGTTTCTGAGTTTGCTCAGGAAATGGTCCGCTCCGCTGAGGAGATCCTGAAAAACTGGGAAGGCAAATAATCTTATTTGCAAAGCAAAAAAGACGTCCTTTAGGGGCGTCTTTTTTTATTTCCTCCCTTGACAATCCGTTCCCTGAGAAGTATACTTGAGTCAATCTATTTAGTAATACTAAATAGTATCGGAAAGGAGTTGCGCTATGGAAGGAAAATATGTCCAGCAGTTCAAAAAAGGCTCGTTGGAAATGATCCTGCTGTGTCTCATCGCTCAAAAGGAGACGTACGGGTATGAGATCCTCACACAGCTCAACGAGAACGGAGCCGCTGTTCTCGGTTATGCGCGAGAGGGGACCATCTACCCCATCCTGTACCGGCTCCAGGAAGCAGGACTTGTCACAACACGGATGGCTCCTGCAGCGGCCAATGGGGGTTCTAAGAAATACTACTCCCTAACTGCGAAGGGACAGGAAACGTTGAAGGAACTGATCGAATTTTGGGAGGACTATTCCCGTTGTGTGGACGGGTTCATCAAACAATATAAGGAGGAGACACTATGAAACAGGAATACATTCGTCAAGTGGCCCGCAGGCTGGATCTTTCAAAGAAGCAGAAACATGAGATTCTCCGGGACTTGGAGGAAATGTTCGATTCAGCCCAGGAACATGGAGAAAGTGTGGATCAGGTGATCCACCGTCTGGGGACCCCTGAGGAGTACGCTCAAACCATTATGAGTCAGACGGAAGTACCGGGAAAGAAATTTGGCAAGACCCTTTTGGGACTGATCCTTTCCTGCGTTGTGGGGGTCCTTTGCTTGACGCTGTTCGCGGTCACTCAGCAATCCTGGGTGCCGGATAACGCTATTGGCGCTGCTCAGGGGGTCACCAGCATCCAAGTAGTGGGAGGCTTCGACCTTTCCCCCATTCTTTTTGTGGCGGGGACCTTAGCATTTTTGCTAGCGCTGTTTTTCGTTTGGAAGTTGATCCGGCAGAGAAAGCGCGGATAATAAAAATCCCTGAGAGGAATTCCTCTCAGGGATTTTTTTCGGGTTTCCCCGCGGATTTTTTGGCATGTGACCAGGCCTATAAGCCGAGTTCTGTCGTGGACAGTCATCTATCTTGGCCTGACGTTGCCGTCAGACTCGCGCCACCTCCTCGGAACGCGCAGGGCTACGCTTCATGTTCCTCCACGGTGTTGCTCCGAATAGGGTTTACAGGGCCGCATAGTCTCCCATGCGCCGGTGAGCTCTTACCTCGCCTTTCCACCCTTACCGGGAAATCCCGGCGGTATATCTCTGTTGCACTTTCCCTGGGGTCGCCCCCGGCGGCGGTTAGCCGTTATTCTTGCCCTGGGGAGCTCGGACTTTCCTCAGACGAGGGGTTTCCCCCTTCGCCCGCGACCATCCAGCCTGCTCACACGCTCTCTATTGTAGTAGGGCAATGCCGCCCTTGTCAATAGGCTTTTTCAGAAAGCATCCGGTTCTTCTCATCCCACAGCTTCTGGGAAAGGTCCACGTAGTAATTGTGGGGGTTCTCAAAACGGGTGACTTCTTCCCAGAGAGAATCCACCTGGGCCAGGCAGTAAGCCTTAATTGCTTTCAGCGCTCGGGGAGTATACACGCATTTACCGTCCTTGAAAATAGGCTGGAGCAGCGGTACTGCGGTGAAATTCTCTACGGTCTTGCGCTTCCAAGTGTGGTCAGGATCAAACAGCACATAGGGCTTCTCGTCGTCGATCACCTCGTCGTGCAGGGTAATCACGTCGGCAATGGCCTTGTCCGTTTCCTTGTCAAACAGCCGCCACACGCTCTTGAAGCAAGGTGTAGTGATCTTGGCTACGTTCTCACTGATTTTGATCTTAGGAATGATGGTGCCGTCCTTGTCCTCCACGGCCACCAGCTTGTACACGCCGCCGAATACAGGCTCGGAAGAGGAGGTGATCAGACGCTCACCCACACCGAAGGAATCCACCTTGGCGCCCTGCATCAGCATATCCCGGATGATGTACTCATCCAAGGAGTTGGAGGCGCAGATGGGACAGTCCTCAAACCCGGCGTCGTCCAGCATCTTGCGAGCCTTCCGAGAGAGGTAGGTGATGTCGCCGCTGTCGATGCGGATGCCGGCGGGGCGGAATCCCTGGGGCACCAGCACCTCGTTAAATACTTTGATAGCGTTGGGAACACCGGACTTCAGCACGTTGTAAGTGTCCACAAGCAAAACGCAGTTCCCGGGATAGGCTTCCGCGTAGGCTTTGAAGGCGTCATACTCTGTGGGGAATAGCTGCACCCAGCTGTGGGCCATGGTGCCCAAAGCAGGTACGCCGTATTTCAAGTCACTGATGGTGCAAGCAGTGCCCACGCAACCACCGATATAGGCTGCCCGAGCGCCCAGCATGGCACCGTCAAATCCCTGGGCCCGGCGGGAACCGAATTCCATTACAGCTCGGCCCTGAGCCGCTCGAGCAATCCGATTGGCCTTGGTAGCGATCAGGCTCTGATGGTTGATGCACAGCAGCACCATGGTCTCCACAAACTGAGCCTGTACAGCCGGTCCTCTGACAGTGACGATGGGCTCACCGGGGAAAATGGGAGTTCCTTCGGGGATGGCCCAAACATCGCAGGAAAAACGGAAGTTACGTAAATACTCCAGGAACTCCTTGCTGAAAATATGTTTGGAGTGGAGGAATTCGATATCCTCGTCTGAAAATTCCAGATTTCTCAAATATTCTACCAGCTGCTCCACGCCGGCCATAATGGCGAAGCCACCCTTGTCCGGCACCTTTCGGAAGAACATGTCAAAGTAGCAGATGGTGTCTTGCAATCCGTTTTGGAAGTAGCCGTTTGCCATAGTCAGCTCGTAAAAATCGGTGAGCATGGTCAAATTCGGCTCCTGAAAGCTCTTGATCATAGGAATCATTCCCTCCTCTTAACTCGAGAAACAACGGCATTTATAACTTTTATTATAACATTTTCCGAAAAAAAGTACAGCCTATATTTTACATTCCCCACCTCTCGGAAAAAGAAAATCGTGCCCCATTGAAAAAAAGAAAGAAAATCTTTGCATTTGGAACTAATTTATAAAATGAACTATTGATTTTTCGAAACGCTTTCCTTATAATGTTAGAAAAGCAGCGTAATATTATGTATACTGGGAGGAATAACTGCATGAGGTTGCGCAATCAGCCTTTGGGAAGCAAAAACCTGATTGGCGCCCGAGTGGAAACGGCGCGAAAAGAGCAGGGCATGAAACAGAAAGAACTGTTGGCCCAGCTTCAGGTCAGGGGTGTGGATCTCAGCGCTTCCGGTCTTTCCAAGCTGGAAGGTCAGATCCGGTATGTTACCGACTTTGAGCTGCTGGCTCTTTCCGATATATTGAATGTTTCCGTTCAGTGGCTTCTTACAGGCGAAGAGAGATAAGAGTCCCCGCGATTTTTAGCGGGGACTTTTTTTGCCTCCAGCAGCGTATATCCCTTTCCCCCGGCTCATACTACATGAGAAGGGAGGGATACGCTTTGTTTCAGGGAACTCGATGGAAACCACTGGTTCCTCTACTGCTGTTTTTCGGGATCTATACCCTGTTGTTTATCCTGTGGGTAAAGACTTTTTTCTATACGCTCCCCTTTCTGCTGGGATTCTTTATCGCGCTAGCCATCCAGCCCATCATACGTTTTTTCCAGAAACGGCTTCGCTTTCCTCGAGGTGGCGCGACGCTTCTGTCAACCATTTTGGCTTTGTTGCTTCTTTGCGGAGCGCTTACCTTACTGGGGGTTCTGGCTGTGCGGGAGATCACTGCGTTCCTTACTAGGGCAAGTGAGACAGGCTTCGCGGAATTCTCCCAGCCTGTGACAGATTTCCTCAACCAAACCAGCGATATGCTGGGACAGCTGGACCTGGAATTCCTGGACCTTCATAAGGAAGAGATCCTAGAAGCGCTGCAAAACAGCATGGACCTTGTGACCGCCTGCATGGGGGCAGTGCTTGGACTGCTCACGTCCGTGCCTACTGTGGTGACTCTCGTGATCGTGACGGTTTGCGCCGCCTTCTTTTTTGCTCGGGACATGAGAAGTTTTCTCTCTTGGGGCAGAGGCTTCCTCTCGGAGTCAGGGGCTTTTCACGTAAAAAGCGCTGTGCGCAATTCCGGAGGCACAGGGAGAAAATACCTTCTCTCCTATTTTTTCCTTTATTTTCTCACATTCTGCGAGACCTGCGTCATCATGGCTGTGCTGGGAGTCCCCTATCCCCTGACCATTGGAGCGCTCACAGCCGTGGCCGATGTTCTGCCCATTCTGGGACCTGGAATCATTTTGGCTCCCGTGGCTCTGTACCAGGTGCTGATCGGCGAATACGCCAAAGCTCTGGGAATTGCCATCGGCTGGTTGGCCATCACCTGCATCCGCCAGGTCATGGAGCCCAAGTTGGTAGCTTCCACGGTGAAAATCCATCCCCTGGCAACCTTGGCCGCGGTATATTTTTCCCTGGTGGGGAAAAATATTTGGATCCTGTTCTATGTGCTGGGTCTGTGCAGCTTATACGCCGCTTTCCGGGAAACAGGCGCTCTGCCCTCCCTTGTGGAAACAAACGAGCAACAAGATACTAAGACCACTGTATAAAAAGAGCTGACCAAAACAGGTCAGCTCTTTTAGTTTGTATGTTTGGCTTAGAACCGTTCAGACAGCAGCTTCTCACAGGCAGCCAGCCGTACGCAGATGCACAACAGATGCATAGCCTGACGAAGTTCTTCCTGAGGCGGGAAGCTGGGTGCCACACGGATGTTGCTGTCGTTGGGGTCGGCCCCGTAGGGGAAGGTGGCTCCCGCGTCGGTGAGGATCACACCGGCTTCTTTGCACAGGCTGACCACACGCTTGGCACAACCGTTCATCACGTCCAGGTTGACGAAATAGCCGCCGTTGGGATGGCTCCACTTGGCGATCCCCAGATCTCCCAGTTCCCGCTCCAGAGAATCCACAACGATCTGGAACTTGGGCTCCAGAATCTTCCGGTGGCCCTGCATCAGGGAGTAGACACCATTGATGTCGTGGAGGAACAGGATATGACGTAGCTGATTCAGCTTATCAGGACCAATGGTCTGGGTAGTGATGCGGCGCTTCAAAGCCTCGATGTTGGCCTTGCTGGCCGCCAGAGCTGCCACACCAGCGCCGGGGAAGGAAATCTTGGAGGTGGAGGCGAAAAACAGGACCTGGTCCTCTGTGCCATGCTTCAAGCATTCTCCGTAAAGGTCCAACAGTTTGTCGGGCGTATCGGTAAGGTCATGGACGCAGTAGGCGTTGTCCCACATGATCCGGAAGTCCTTAGCGGCAGGCTTCAAAGCAGCAAAACGCCGGACAGTGTCATCGGAATAGGTGATGCCAGTGGGGTTGGAATACTTGGGCACGCACCAGCAACCCTTGATGGTATCGTCCTCAGCCACCAAACGCTCGATCAGGTCCATATCGGGGCCCGTCTTGAGCATGGGAACAGGGATCATTTCAAAACCAAAGTACTCAGTTACCGCGAAATGCCGGTCATAACCGGGAGAGGGACAAAGGAACTTTACCTTCTCCTGTTTGCACCAGGGTTCGCAACCGCTGAAGCCGTGGGTAAACCCTTGGGAAATGCAGTCAAACATCATTTGCAGACTGGAGTTGTTCCCCAAAATAATCAGCTCCGCGGGAACGTCCATCATCTCGCTGAAAATAGCCCGCATCTCCGGCAGACCGTTCCACACGCCGTAGTTTCGGCAGTCATCGCCGTTGGAGTTGGCGAATTCGCTGCGGGCCCGGAGAGCTTCCAGCACACCCAGTGCCAGATCCAACTGCTCAGCGCAGGGCTTACCGCGAGCCATGTTCAGCTGCAAGTGGAGGCTTTTGAAATCCTCATACTGTTCCAGCGCCTCTTTGTGGATCTGCCGCAGTTCTTCGTTCGTTTTGAAAGCCAGCTTCATCACTACATCTCCCATACCGCAAATTGAAGTTTTGAATTCAAAACCACTTTATCTTTCTAATTTGAAAGCGTAAACCTTTCATATTGTACTCTATTCCGCTTAAAAATGCAAGTTCATTTTATTCCCCTTGCATATTTTACGTTTTGTATGAGCCTGCGCCCATCCGTGGAGCTTTTCTGTGCAACCTTGCACAAGTTACTCCTCAGCGTAAAAGCGGCGTTAAAATATTTGTAGTTTTCCAGAGGATGTGCTATAATGTGTAGCGTTGTGACAAGGATCAGGACTGTTTATTCTATTTTCCATGGAGGTTTTTTATGGGCGGATTTTTTGGCGTCGCTTCCAAAGAGGACTGCATGTTCGATCTCTTTTTCGGCACGGACTACCATTCTCACTTGGGCACTCGCCGAGCGGGCATGGCGGTGTATGACAAGGATAAGGGCTTCGACCGTGCGATCCATAACATTGAAAACTCCCCGTTCCGGACGAAATTTGACAAGGACGTTTCCAGCATGAAGGGACGGCTGGGCATTGGCTGTATTTCCGACTACGAGCCTCAGCCCCTCATCGTTCGTTCCCACCACGGCACTTACGCCATCGTGACAGTGGGTAAGATCAACAACACGAACGAGATCGTGGAGCAGCTCTTCAAAAGCGGACACTCCCACTTTTTGGAAATGAGTGGCGGTGATGTGAACGCCACAGAGGTGGTGGCTTCCGTCATCAATCAGAAGCCCAACCTTATCGAGGGTATCCAGTACGCTCAGGAAGTGATTGACGGCTCCATGACCATGCTCATCATGACGCCCAAGGGGATCCTCGCCGCCCGTGACAAGCTGGGCCGCACCCCTGTGTCCATCGCTAAAAAAGAGGGTGCCTACTGTGTGTCCTTTGAGAGCTTTGCCTATCTGAATCTGGGCTATACGGAAGAACGGGAACTGGGTCCCGGTGAGATTGCCATTGTCACCGCGGAGGGTGTTCAGACTCTTGTCCAGCCCGGCAAGGACATGAAGATTTGCACCTTCCTTTGGGTGTATTACGGGTATCCCTCTTCCTCCTATGAAGGGGTCAGCGTAGAAGAAATGCGTTACCGCTGCGGCGCCATGCTGGCACGCCGTGATGATGCCCATCCGGATACTGTGGCAGGTGTCCCCGATTCTGGTACCGCTCATGCTATCGGCTATGCCAACGAATCCGGTGTCCCCTTCTCTCGGCCCTTTATCAAGTATACGCCCACTTGGCCCCGCTCGTTCATGCCCACCATCCAGAGCCAGCGGAACTTGATCGCCAAAATGAAGTTGATCCCTGTCCATGAGCTTATCAAGGACAGAAGCCTGCTGCTCATCGATGACTCCATCGTTCGGGGCACTCAGCTGCGGGAGACCACGGAGTTCCTGTATCAGAGCGGCGCCCGGGAAGTTCATGTGCGGCCCGCTTGTCCTCCCCTGCTCTACGGCTGCAAGTACCTGAACTTCTCTCGTTCCACCTCCGTGATGGACCTGATTACCCGCCGTGTCATCAAGGAGATGACCGGCACAGAGGAACCCGCCAATCTGGCGAAGTTTACCGATCCGGAAAGTGGCGAATACAGCGCTATGCTGGAGTACATCGGCAAGAAGTTGAACTTTACCTCCCTGCGTTACCACCGTCTGGACGATATGATCCAGTCTGTTGGCATCGATAAGTGCAAGCTGTGCACCTATTGCTGGGACGGTCAGGAATAAACTACAAATAAGAAAGGACTGCTGCATTTCTGCGGCAGTCCTTTTTCTATATGTTTTATTTAGGCGTTTTGTGCGGGAACCGCAGCCAAACCGCGGATATAGCTCACCAAGGGGAATTTCTTGTTGGAGATGGAGACCAATTTCCCCACAGTCAGTGCGGAGATCAGCGTTCCAAGGCCAAGGCCCTGCAGGCCACGGAAAAACAGAAGAGAAAAGATCAAAGCAATGCAAATCAGTGTCAGATCAAAGGCGATTTTTACGGTGCCGAATTCCCATCCCTTTACCTGGGAAATAGTCCGCACGATCCCTTCTCCTGGGACGACCACCACGTCGGGAGCTACTTCAATGCTGATGCCTACCGCCAAGATCACGCAGCCGATAGCCAAGCTAATGAGCCTCATGGGCCAGGAAACGGGATCAAACCACTGGAGTAAGAACATACCCACATCGATAAAGGCGCTGAACACCACGTTGACAGCGATCTGGAGTAACTGGACTGGCTGAAACTTCTTTCCCAAAATCACGATCTGAAGCAGGATATAAACCATGTTCAGAATGAAGCTCCACCCGCCAAAGCTGAGCTGATCGAATCGCAAGCTAAGCACGTAAGGCACACTGGAGATCTGGGAAGTTCCCAAAGCGCTTTTGGTGATAAAAGCGATTCCGAAAGAATTGATAGCCAAGCCAAGGCAGAAAAAGAGATAACGACGGACAAGATTATGCATGCGTGATACCCTCCAAAGATTTTAGGACGGACTGTAACGACTGGATAAGAGCTTCCCTCTCTTCTTGGGAAAGCTCTTGCAACGCCATCTCGTCCACATCGTGGAAGATCTCTATCACCTGATAGGCCTTTTCCCTGCCCAGATCTGTGAGATAGATTCGCACGGAACGTCTATCGCTGTCCTGGGTTACACGACGCACTAATTCCTGCCGCTCCATTTTGGCCAGGAGGCTTGTAATGGTGGATTTATCCAGAGCACACATCAGGCCCAATTCTTTCGGCGTCCTGCCGTCCTGATCCAAAAGACATTCCAGAATTTTCGGCTGTCCGGAAAGAAGCCCCACTTTCTGGGTCCTCTGCGAGACCAATCGGGAGGTGTTGTTATAGCACCGCAGTAACAGGAAGTGCAGTTGTGAATCTAACATGGCGTTTTCCGTCCTGTTTCAAAATAGTTTGATTTCCAACTATATAAGTATAGTCTTCCACGCAAGATTTGTCAAGAAATAGGGTCACACAACAAAAAAGAGACCCGGAAGCCCGGATCTCTTTTCCAACTGTATTTGTTTTTAGAACTCTGCCACACCAGTAGTTCTGGGGAAAGGCAGAACGTCCCGGATGTTGGCAATGCCGGTGAGGTACATCACCAAGCGCTCGAAACCAATGCCGAAACCAGCGTGCTTGTTGCCGCCAAAACGGCGCAGGTCCAGATACCACCAGTAATCCTCTTCGTTGAGGCCCAGTTCCCGGATGCGCTGGAGCAGCACGTCATAGCGCTCTTCACGCTGGCTGGCGCCTACCAGCTCTCCGATACCAGGGACCAACAGGTCGGTAGCGGCTACGGTCTTGCCATCGTCGTTAAGGCGCATATAGAAAGCCTTGATCTCCTTGGGATAGTCGGTAACGAACACAGGCTTGCCGAAATGCTTTTCCGTCAGGAACTTCTCGTGCTCGGTCTGCAAATCGCAGCCCCAAGAAACCTTGTATTCAAACTCGTCGTTGTGGGGTTCCAGAATCTTCACAGCGTCGGTGTAGCTGACCCGGACGAAATCGGAATCTGCCACGTGGCGGAGCCGCTCCAACAGGCCCTTATCCACAAACTGGTTGCAGAACTCCATGTCCTGAGGGCAAGCCTCCAGCACGTAGTTGATTACATACTTGATAGCGGCTTCGATCACGTCCATGTCGTCGGTCAGATCCGCAAAGGCCATTTCAGGCTCGATCATCCAGAACTCTGCAGCGTGGCGCTGGGTGTAGGAACGCTCCGCGCGGAAAGTAGGACCAAAGGTGTACACCTTGCCGAAAGCCATAGCCATGCATTCCGCTTCCAACTGGCCGGACACTGTCAAGGAGGTGGGCTTCTGGAAGAAGTCTTCCTTGAAGTTTACCTTGCCGTCCTCATCGTGAGGCAGGTTCTCCATGTCCAGAGTGGTTACCTGGAACATCTCCCCCGCGCCCTCGCAGTCGCTGCCAGTGATGATGGGAGTATGGGCATAGACAAAGCCGTTCTCCTGGAAGAACTTATGGATGCCGAAAGCAGCCGCGGAACGCACCCGGAACGCAGCGCTGTACAGGTTGGTACGGGGCCGCAGGTGAGCGATCGTCCGCAGGAATTCCACGGTATGACGCTTTTTCTGCAAAGGATACTCAGGAGAGGACGGTCCCTCCACCACGATCTCCTGGGCATGGATCTCAAAAGGCTGCTTGGCCTGAGGAGTAGCCAGCAGAGTGCCGGTGACTCGAAGGGCTGCGCCTACGTTCTGAGAGGCGATCTCTTTGAAATTCTCGATCTTCCCATCCTCGAACACCACCTGCACGCCCTTAAAGGATGTGCCGTCGTTCAAGTCGATAAAGCCCAGCGTTTTGGAGTCGCGGATGGATCGGGCCCAGCCGCATACGGTAACGGTTTTTCCCTCGTAGGAGGAAAGGTCCTTGTAAAAGGACGCCACTTCTTCTCGTTTCATATTCTGTCACAGCCCGGGAAGGCTGCTCCCTCCTTCTTTTACCAGAATTTCAAATACCTCTTAATCATACCCCAGTCGGATGCTTCTGACAAGGGGAAACTATGAAAAAAACGCTGAATTCAAAAGAATTCAGCGTTTTTTATGGCGGAGAGGATGCGACTCGAACGCACAATGCCTTGCGGCACACCACATTTCCAATGTGGCTCCTTACCATTAGAATACCTCTCCGTACGGCGCTTGATTATTATAGCCCATATGTTTTGAAAAATCAAGAGGAAAATGAAAGTTTTTTGAAAAAATTTTTTCTCTCCCCTTTTTAGGCCCTTTTTCCCGATAATATAAGCCAAGATAACTTATTTTGGAAAAGTTTGGGTTAATTTTTAGGACAAATCGTGTTAAAAATGGAAATCTTATTTGATTGAAGCTGGGGATTTTGGTATAATGAAACAAAACTCTTTCTTTATAGGAGGGATACCCCTTGAATAAGAAAAGCGCTGCCCGCGCCGCCGCTGTCATCGAGATCGGCTCCAACAATGTGCGGATGCGGGTCTCTCAGTGGACCAAGGGAAATGTAGTCACTCTGGATCGGCTGGAATACCCGGTCAGTCTGGGACATGACGTGTTTTCCAGCGGCGACATCAGCTTTGACAGTTTGCGGGAACTTTCCAGTGTGCTGTCGAAATTCACAGCGGCCCTGCGCTCTTATAATATTGAGAAGCCCAAGGTCATCTCCTGCACAGCCCTGCGAGAGGCTAAGAACAGGGCTCTGGTGGTGGACCAGCTGAAGGTGCGCAACGGTCTGGACGTTACAGTATTGGAGGACAGCCAGGAAAAAGCCTACATCTATAAAGAGGTGATCCAGCGACTGGACGCTGCCCAGCTCCAGCAGGGCAACACCATGATCGCCTACGTAGGTTCGGGCAGTATCGGTGTAGCTGTCTACGACGGTCAGAAGGTGGTCTATTCCCAGAACATCTCCATGGGCGCCCTGAAGCTCCATGACGCCCTCCACCGTCTCCATCAGGAAGCTGACGATTTCTATTATATCATCGAGGAATATCTGGATACAATCTTCAATCGGATTGCCATTTCCAAATTTCAGGTGAAGAACCTGATTCTGACCGGATCCCAGTTGGAACTGGTAGCCCAACTCTGCGAGGCCAAGAAGGCGGGCATCCCCTATCAGATCAGCGTGAAAAAACTCTCTTCCCTTTATCAGTCTATTCGCTCTGCTACTGCGGAAAGCATTGCTAACAGATTCGGCATTACTGAGGAACGGGCGGCCCTGCTTTACACGTCCCTGTCCATTTATACTGGACTTCTTCGGTTCTGCCCCCAGGCGGAAAATGTGATTTCCCCGCCGGTAGACATTTCCGAGGCATTTTTGCGGTATCAGCTCGTTCCTAAAGCAGAGGGAGATCTTACCGCTTATCTGCGGGAAAGCGCTCTCGCCTGCGCTGAGACCACAGCCCGAGGCTTTGGCTGCAATCTGGAGCATTCCGCCTATACCGGGCAGATCGCCTGCCAGATCTTTGACAAGCTGAAGAAGATCCACGGTCTGGACAGCTCCAAACGGCTGATTCTGGAGTTGGCTTCCACTCTCCACAGCTGTGGCAGTTTCGTAAATGTGCGGCAGCATAGCCAGTGCACCTTTGATCTTATTAAAGGCATGGATATTTTCGGTCTGCGGCAGAGCGAAGTTCTGGAAACAGCTTTCGTAGCAGGCAGCGTGGCTAATGATCTGGCCTCCGAGGAAAACAGAGATTTCGCCTGGCTCTCCACAGAGGAGCGGATTATCATCTCCAAGCTGGCCGCTATTTTCCGTCTGGCAAACGCTTTGGACAAGTCCCACCTTCACAAATTGCGGGATCTGAAGATCCATTTGGAGGACGACCAGGTGCTGTTTAAAGCGAAGGCCGCGGATAATACGCTGTTAGAACGATGGGCATTTGAAGAATCGGCCCAGTTTTTCAAGGAAGTGTTCGGACTTTCCCCCGAGCTCTCCATTAAATTCGATTTGATATGAGGTGGTCGTCATGGCGGAAAAAAAGATGCCCTATTACAATCGTGAATTGAGCTGGATGGACTTTAACGCCCGGGTGTTGGAAGAAGCCACGAAAAAGGAAAACCCTCTAATGGAGCGGCTTCGTTTTCTGGCTATCACCGGCTCCAATCTGGACGAGTTTTTCATGGTGCGCGTGGCAGGTGTCAAGGATCAGGTGAATGCCAACTACAAGCAGAAGGGCAACACCTTTGATCTGACACCTCAGGAACTGCTTCCACTGTTGGAAGAAAAGACCCATCGTTTTATGGAAAAGCAGTATTCCTGCCTGCATCGATCCATCGTGCCCGCCTTGGAAAAACGAGGGATTCGATTCCTCTCCGTGGAGGAAATGACTGACGAGCAGAAACAGTACCTTTCCAAGTATTTTCAGAAAGTGCTCTTCCCTGTGCTCACTCCTTTAGCCGTGGACGGCAGCCGTCCTTTCCCGCTCCTGGCCAATAAGACACTGAACATCGCTGTCTGCCTGAAGAGCAAAGAAAGCCATAAGGAGGAGAAGGTATTCGCCATTGTTCAGGTCCCCTCCATCCTTCCCCGTTTTTTGGAGCTGCCTGCGGAAGAGGGACGGCAGTTCACCCTGCTGGAGGATGTGATCATCCACAACTTGGCCGATCTGTTTGAGCTCCATGACATCGTGGCGGCTTGCCCCTTCCGGGTGACTCGTAACTCCGATCTGGAGATCGATGAGGAAGCCGAGGACTTCATGAGTGAAGTGAAAAAGTCTATCAAGCGCCGGAAGCGGGGCCGTCCCGTGCGTCTGGAACTGCTTACCAAGTGCAGCGCTGATATCAAGGCGTTCCTCATTGAAATGTTGAAGATCAAAAAGACAGAGATCTACGAGGTGCCTGGTCCCTTGGACCTTACCTTCCTCTCTAAATTCGCCGGTCTTTCCGGGTTTGAGTCTTTGTGCTTCTCCCCCATCCGTCCGGTGAATCCGCCCGCGGATTTCTGGGGTTGCACCGATATTTTCGAGGCAATCCGGGAAAAAGACAGACTGGTACATCATCCCTATGAGAGCTTCGACTGGGTGGTACGATTTATCGAACAAGCCGCCGAGGACGAGCACGTTTTGGCCATTAAGCAGACGCTGTACCGTGTCAGTGGCAACTCCCCCATCATCGCCGCACTGATCAAAGCGGCGGAAAATGGCAAGCAGGTTACAGTACTGGTGGAGTTGAAGGCACGTTTCGATGAGGAAAATAACATCAACTGGGCCAACAAGCTGGAAAAGGCCGGCTGCCACGTCATCTACGGACTCCACGGCTTAAAGACCCACTGCAAGATCGCCCTGGTGGTGCGCCAGGAAGAGGACGGTATCCGCCGGTATCTCCACTTGGGCACCGGCAACTACAACGACTCCACCGCGAAGATCTACACAGACATTGGTTTGTTCACTTGCAAGAGCCAGTACGGTTCAGACGCCTCCTCCCTGTTCAACGTGATTACCGGCTATTCTCGGCCCCCGGAGTACCGTCACTTTGTAGTGGCTCCTCACGGGATGCGCACCTTCTTCTGCCGGATGATCCGCAACGAAACGGAAAACGCTAAGAAGGGACTTCCCAGTGGCATTACCGCCAAGGTGAACTCTCTGGTTGATCCGGAGATCATTTCCCTGCTTTACGAGGCCTCTCAGGCTGGTGTACCCATCAATCTGGTGGTGCGGGGTATCTGCTGCCTGATCCCCGGCCTGGCGGGTATCAGCGAAAACATCACTGTTATCAGCATCGTTGGACAGCTTTTGGAGCACAGCCGCATTTTCAAGTTCGAGAATGGTGGCAATCCCAAGATCTACATGGGCAGCGCTGACTGGATGCCTCGAAACCTGGACCGCCGCATTGAGCTGGTGTTCCCCATTGAGGACGAAGACCTGAAACAGCGGGCATTTGAGGTGCTGGACATTCTTCTCAGCGACAACACCAACGCCCGGGTTATGCATTCCGATACCAGTTACCAGCACGTTAGCCGCCGGGGAAAGGCGGCGTGCAGCAGTCAGCTTACCTTCTACCGCATTGCCCAGGAGCGTTTGAAGGCAAAACAGGAAGTGGAAAAGGACAGTCCGCTGATCCCTATCCACTCCGCGGAAGAGGCCGGAAAGGCTTGACACTTATAAAAACTCTGTTACAATGAAACTATATTCATTGTATACTGCAAGTAGTTTCAACATCGGGGACAGAGTAGAATTCTTTCAGAGAGGATGATACAATGTGAAAAGAGTGGGTATTCTCACCAGCGGCGGCGACTGCCAGGGCTTGAACGCAGCCATCCGAGGAGTTGCGAAAGGGCTCTACCAGGAGTTTGGCAAAGACGTGGAGATCTACGGCATCAAAGACGGCTACAAGGGATTGATCTTCGGGGAATATAAGAAGATGTCCCAGGAGGACTTCTCCGGGATTCTCACCTTGGGCGGCACCTTGCTGGGCACCTCCCGTCAGCCCTTCAAAACCATTCGGGTCATTGACGAGAACAGTGTGGACAAGGTCAAGTCCATGAAGGAAAACTACAAAAAGATGAAGTTGGACTGCCTGGTGATCCTGGGCGGTAACGGCACTCAGAAAACGGCAAATCTTCTCAGTGGAGAGGGTCTGAACGTGATTCACCTGCCCAAGACCATCGATAACGATATCTGGGGTACGGACATCACCTTCGGTTTCCACAGCGCGGTTGAGATCGCCACCAACGTCATCGACTGCATCCACACCACTGCTACCTCCCACGGCCGGATCTTTATCGTGGAAGTGATGGGCCACAAGGTAGGCTGGCTGACCCTTTCCGCCGGTATCGCTGGCGGCGCTGACGTGATCCTTCTGCCGGAGATTCCTTACGACATCAACAAGATCGCCAAGACTCTGAACAACCGTATCGACAGCGGCAAGAAGTTCTCCATCCTGGCGGTGGCCGAGGGCGCTATTTCCAAGGAAGAAGCGGCGCTTTCCAAGAAGGAGTTTAAAAAGGCCCGGGCCGATTTCAAGCATCCCTCCATCGTGTACCGCATCGCGGAAGAGCTTTCCGAAAAGATCGACAACGAGATCCGCGTCTGCGTGCCCGGTCACTTCCAAAGAGGCGGCAGTCCCTGCGCTTACGATCGTGTTCTCTGCACTCGGTTGGGTGCTACAGCTGCCCGATTCATCAAGGAAAAGACCTTTGGTGTCATGGTGGGCGTAGTTAACGGTCAGTGTGTCCCCGTCCCCCTGAAGGACGTGGCAGGCAAGTTGAAATCCGTCCCTGTGGACTGCGATGAGATTAAGGCCGCTCGTCAGATTGGCATCAGCTTTGGTGACTGACCCGCTCGCAAAGAAATTTAAGAAGGCATACCCGGCAGGTCTTTTCCCGCCGGGTTCTGCTATTGCTTAAAAACGAGAGGTGTATCTTTATGAAGTTCTCTGTCAGTCTTTACAGTTTTTATGGCGCCATTCAAAAAGGCGAAATGACTCCCCTGGACTGTGTCCGCAAAGCTGCTGAACTGGGTTTTGACGCGGTGGAAGCCGTGGATTTCGTCAATTTTCAAGGTGATGCGGAGGAGCGGAAAGCCAAAGCTCTGGAACTGAAACAAGTAGCCGATGAATGCGGTCTCGCCATCTCTTCCCTTGCTATTGGTGCCGATTTCCTCAACGGCAGCGAGGGAGACACTGAAAAAGAGATTCAGCGTGTGAAGGAGTATGTGGATCTTGCGGCCCTGATGGGCGCTCCCCGGATGCGTCACGACATCACCCAGGGATACAAGGGCGAACGCTATCAGAGCTACGAGAGCCTGATTCCTGTTTTGGCGGAATCTGTGCGGGATGTGGCGGATTACGCCGCCTCAAAAGGCGTTGCTACCATGACAGAAAACCACGGATTCTTCTCCCAGGATTCCCAGCGGGTAGAAAAACTCTACACTGCGGTGAATCATCCCAATTTTGGGCTTTTGTGCGACATGGGAAATTTCCTCTGCGCCGACGAGGATCCTGCTTTGGCTGTGGCCAGGGTGGCTCCCTACACTCGGTATGTCCACGCGAAAGATTTTATCCGCAAGAGCTTTAACAGCGACGATCCCGGCGAAGGTGCTTTTCGTTCCCGGAGCGGTAATTTCCTGCGGGGGACTATCATCGGCCACGGCTGTGTTCCGGTGAAGCAGTGCCTCCACATTCTGAAATCTGCCGGTTTCGACGGTACGGTCGCCATTGAGTTTGAGGGTTTGGAACCCTCCGTGGATGCCGTTCGTATTGGCCTTGCCAATTTAAAAAAGTATTGGAGTGAATTGTAATGTCCGTAAAGGAAGTATTTTTGGACCTTGTTTCCTATGATACCGGTTCTGATGAGACTACCGGCACCGTCCCCAGCACTCCCGGCCAAAAGGTCTTGGGCGCTCACATTGTGGACCTGATGAAGGAAATGGGTATTGATGACGCCCATATGGACGAAATGGGATACGTGTACGGCACCATCCCCGCCACAGATCCCCGTGAGAGCACTGTGGGCTTTATTGCTCATATGGACACTTACGGCGGTGTCAGCGGCAAAGACATCAAGCCCCAGATCATCGAGAACTATGATGGGGGTGTGATCCCTCTGGGAACCAGTGGCTTGTCCCTTTCTCCTGAGGCTTTCCCCTCCATGAAAGACCATGTGGGCAAGACCCTGATCACCACCGACGGCACCACCCTGCTGGGCGGCGACGACAAGGCTGGTGTGGCGGAAATTCTCTGCGCGGCTGCTGAAATTCTGAAAGAGGGCAAGCCTCACGGCACTGTGAAGCTGGGCTTTACCCCCGACGAGGAGATTGGTCAGGGCGCCGACCACTTCGACGTAGAGAGCTTTGGCTGCGATTACGCTTACACTGTTGACGGTGGTTCCCTGGGCGGTATGGACTACGAAAACTTTAACGCTGCTTCTGCTGTAGTGGAAGTGGAAGGCGTTTCCATCCACACTGGTAGTGCTAAAGACAAGATGGTAAACTCCATGACCGTGGCCATGGAATATTGCAACTTGCTTCCCAAGGCACAGGTTCCGGAGCATACGGAAAACTATGAGGGCTTCATTCACCTGGACTCTATCAAGGGTAACGTTGAGCATACTGTAATGCAGTTCCTCATTCGGGATCATGATAAAGAGCTGTTCCAGCAGAAGAAAGAGCTGATGGGTCAGGCGGCTTCCTACATCAATGTCAAGTATCCCACCCAGCCCCTTACTCTGACCGTAAAAGACTCTTACCTGAACATGAAGGAGCAGATTCTGCCCAGAATGGAGATCATTGAGAACATGGAAAACGCCATGCGGGAAAACGGCGTGGAGCCTGTGTCTCATCCCATTCGGGGTGGCACGGACGGCGCCCGACTCTCCTACATGGGTCTCCCCTGCCCCAACATCTGCACCGGCGGTTCCAACGCCCACGGCAAGATGGAGTATGTGGTCCTTGAGGACATGGAGAAGATCAAGGATATCATCAAGACCGCAATCTACAATGTGAAATAAACGAAAGGGATCTTGTGATGCTGAGATTTGGAACCATCGGCTCAGGATGGATCGTAGACGAATATATTCACGGAGCCAAAGACAGCGGCTTATGGGAACTGACGGCAGTTTACTCCCGCACGGAAGAGCGTGCCAAGGCCTACGCTGAAAAACACGGAGCGGCTCATGCTTTCACTGATTTGGAAGAGATGGCCTCCTCCCCCCTTCTGGACGCTGTCTATATCGCAAGTCCTAACGCCCTGCATTTCCAGCAAGCCAAGCTGTTTTTGGAGCATGGCAAACATGTGATCTGTGAAAAACCTCTGTGCGCTCAGGCGGAGAAAGTGGAAGAACTTCAGCGCATCGCCAAAGAACGGGGCGTGATCTTCCTAGAAGCCATCATGTTCTTGCACCTGCCCCAGCGGGCGATTCTGGAAGAGGCTTTGGGAAAGCTGGGAAAGATCACCATGGTGAAACTGGATTTCTGCCAGCGTTCCTCTAAGCTGGACAGTTACTTAGCAGGCGACCTGCCCAACATTTTTAATCCTGCTCTTGAAACAGGAGCTCTTATGGATCTGGGCGTGTACTGTGTATATCCTGCCTTGGCATTGTTTGGAGAGCCGGAGAGTTTTTCCGCAGATGCTTTGATGCTTCCTACTGGCGCAGACGGCGCTGGAGTAGTTACTCTTCGCTATCCGGATAAGCTGGTAACCCTTACCTACTCCAAGTTGGGTCAGGCCGGGGCTAACAGCGATTTCCAGGGCACGGACGGCACTCTTTCTGTGGAATCCATTTCCCGAGTGGCAGGCCTTACCCTTCGGACACGGGATGGCGTGGTAGAGGAGCTGTACGGCGATGACGAAAAGTACAAGCTCATGGGCTGGGAAGCGAAAGACTTTTACCGGTACATTACCCAACCGGAGGCCACCGCGCAGGAGTATGCCCGGTGCAGTCAGCTTAGCCTCCAAGTGGCCGCCTTTATGGAACAGGCCAGAAAGCAGGCGGGCATCGCTTTTGCCAGCGACAACAACTAAAAACAAATATTAGAAAAGAACGGCGGGGACTTAAAAGTCTCCACCGTTCTTTTTATTCTGCGATGATATAGGGTTCCAGCTTGGCAAAGGTTTTTTCCCCGATGCCGGACACTTCCATGATCTCTTCAATGTCGTAAAAACCATTGTTTGTTTCCCGGTAATCGATGATCCTCTGTGCCAAAGCAGGTCCAATCCCCGGAAGCAAATCCAGCTCTTCCAGTGAGGCGGTATTGATGTTGATGCTTTTCTCCACCAATACTTCCTGCGGACCGGATGATTCAGATTCCGCCAACTCATCTTCTTCCACTGCTGGACTGGTCGTCGAGGATGACGGAGAAGGTGTTTCCGTTGGAGACGGCGTTACTTCCACCACCTGAGAAGAGACACTTTCCTCTTCGCTTTGGACGGTTACCTGGTAAAGCTGAACCGGGCGGGAGGAATATAGTCCAATGAGCACAGCAGCAGTGATAGCCGCAGCGCTCAGCAGAAGGACCCAGCGGATTTTCGTCTCACGATCCATGACGTCACACTTCCCTCAGTTTTTGGAGAAACCCTGTGAAGTAAGGCGGCAATGGCGCCTCAAATTCCATATATTCCCCGGTACGGGGATGCACAAAACCGATCTTTCCTGCATGTAGGCACTGCCCTTGCAAGGAGGTGATCACCTTCTTGGGACCGTAAACAGGATCTCCTGCCACGGGATGGCCCAAAAAGGCCATGTGTACCCGGATCTGATGGGTACGGCCTGTTTCCAGTCGTAGGCGAAGCTGGGTAAAATCCTGGAAACGCTTCACTACCCAGAAATGAGTCACTGCATTACGTGCAGAAGGCGACCCAGACAGTACCGCCATTTTCTTGCGGTCTGTGGGATGACGTCCTAAAGGCTGATTTACTGTGCCGGATTCCGTTTTAAAAGAACCGTAGACTACAGCGCTGTATTCCCGGGTAAAGGTGTGGGCCTGGATCTGCTCAGCCAGCCGGGTGTGGGAGAAATCATTCTTTGCCACCATCAAAAGGCCGCTGGTGTCTTTGTCAATGCGGTGGACAATCCCAGGACGGGCTACCCCGTTGATTCCAGAAAGAGAATCTCCGCAGTGGTACAGCAAAGCGTTTACCAAAGTGCCGTCCTCATGGCCTGGGGCCGGATGCACTACCATGCCCTTGGGTTTGTTTACCACCAGAAGATCTCCGTCCTCATAGACAATGTCCAACGGGATATTCTCGGGCAACACTTCCAAAGGTCTCACTTGAGGCAATTCCACTTGGATGACGTCACCCGGCTTCAACTTGGCACTTTTGGAGAGAACTTTCCCCTCACAGGTAACGCAGCCGTTCTCAATCAGGTTTTGTACTGCAGAACGGGTCATGTCTTCCAGGGCAGCGGACAACAGCTTATCTACCCGCTGACCAGCCTCTTCCACCGTGATAGAGAGCTGGCGGCTCATTGCCCTTCCTCCGCGTTTTGGGGCTTCTCTTCGTCCCCGCCGCGAGTGCAGAACAGCACGTGAATGACAAACAGCACCGCGCCTATGGTGATGCAGCAATCGGCGAAATTGAAGATGTAGTCAAAGAACATCACATGGATGAAATCCACTACAAAGCCGTGGACTATCCGATCAATGAGATTGCCTATTCCCCCAGCGACCAGCAGAGCGGAAGTGATATAGCTGAACACACTGTGTTTTTTATAGCGGAACAGAAGTATTAAAATGGCAATGATGGCAACAACGGTGATGGCCAACACAAATCCCATGGCATTTTTAAACAGACCAAAAGAAGCGCCGGTATTTTCCACATAGGCAAACTCCAGCAGACCGGGGATTAGGGTAACGCTTCCCACCGGCTTAAGATCACGCAGGACGAAGAATTTCGTCACCTGATCGATCACCAGCA